>Ga0316204_10006363_pt1 | contig 18255 bp, 15 predicted proteins | sample 6monrhotite_MG_2_FD_205661 | JGI IMG/M metagenome (GOLD analysis project Ga0316204, IMG submission 205661) | Microbial mat bacterial communities from mineral coupon in-situ incubated in ocean water Damariscotta River, Maine, United States -... | ecosystem: Environmental > Aquatic > Marine >... | reverse complement strand
CACACTGTGGTGTTTTTGGGTCAAAACGTTCTTCTTCGTACTTATTCATTATTATTTTAAATTCCCTGTTTAAACAAAGATGATATCATAATTTTGATTTCGGGGATTCTTCTCTAGCTCTAACGCCGCCTTAAGGTGCATTTTTAAGCGCTGCCGTTTTGTGCTATTTAAGCACAAAACGGCAGCGCTTAAAAAGGTCACATTGAAGGTATTGTTATATGCGATTTTATAGTTCTCTATATGGGATGTCTGATTCAACTACTTCAAGCCAATATTCGATATTATCAGTTTCAATTTGCCATTCTCTTTCTATTGTTTTCACAAAACTAAGCATTGATTCATATGCTAAATTTTTATTCTTCATTGGGCCAATATGAATTCGTTTTATACAATCTAGAGATATTTCCATTTCGAGATATGGTATTAGTAAATTATCCTTTACTCTATATTTTACTTGTTGTTCATTTAGGTGATCAACAATTCTTACTTCTTGCTCTTCGAAAAATCCATCGTCTTTAAATGTTGTAACTACTTCCATCAAATAACTAATGGCATCAATAGCTTCAACGCCAGGGTTGCCAGAGTATTTAGCCATATCATTAGAAATGTTTTTGATGGATTCAATCAATGAGGTTTTTAATATTTCCTTTTTCGATTCTATGTCATAATTGCAAGTATATAAAGCTGGTGCATGGTCTTTTAAACCTTCTTCATCAAATTCAATTGCATAATTACCATAGGATCTCCATTGACTAAGCCTATTTTCGGCTTTGCCAAGTGAAAATATAAATACTGGCTCTTCTGAAATTCCGTAATTTACTGAATCATTCAAAGAGTGATTAATATATTTAATAGCTTCGTTTACAAATTCAAAATCATTCAATTCTCGTAAAATTAATGAATTCAGTACTTTTTTCATCAAATCTACTCCATCATGAAGTTCTTTCGAATCATTAAGGTATCGAATGTCAGTCAACCAAATTTTACTTTCACTTAGAATAGAATGAAGAGCATTAATATTTGTATAGTGAAATAGAGACATTTAACAATTTCCCTTGAGCATATAACGCCGCAATAAGTTGCCTTTTACAGTGGCGGTTGTTTTGTGCAAAAATGGAGCGGAGCGGAATGTGCGCAAAACAACCGGCGCTGTAAAAGGTCAAATTAATTGTATTGTTAGCTTGATTCAACTTACTGCCCCACTGATGGTTGTTCTTTGCACACACCTCCAGTACATGCCAATATTCTATGAGTTAAACGATACACCGATACTCAATGTTTGAACAGCAATTTTAATGTGATTGATAATGATTAGCACAATAAATCTACGATACAGATTGCCTACTACGGTAAATGGGAAAAACTTGTTCAAAAAATAAACGAATAGACTTGCTCATTTTAAAATACCACACTCAATGTTAAGTGCATTTATTCTGGAGTATATTAGTCCTTACTTCAGAGTGCGAAAACGTTATTCTATAGTGAAAAACTAAAGGATTTCTGCGGTTTTATAATTCTAAAAAATTAGATTTACGAAGTAGCTAACTTGATTCACTTTGCAATCTTAAATAATGAAATTATCAAAATAAATTAATATCACCTATTTTGGAATGGCGAAATTCAAAATATTTTTGATGATTTCGTTCATTGAAGTGGTCAAAATCCATTTGCTCGAATCAAGCACAAAGTTAAGCGGAACTGTTTGTTCTTTTAGCAAGTATAAACTATGACGTTATCTATTGGTAACGAAAATAAGTAACTTAAAATTATTGATGTGCTATCGACGATAAGGCGAGTGATTATCTATATTAATAATCTCATGCGTGTTGAAAATAAAATTTCATCCGAAAGAGGGTAGTGAAGTTAATTGGTTTTGTTTTTTTTTTTTTCGAGCTAACATTATATTATCTAGAACATAAAATACTCAATATCTAACAGGCCAAAATACACAATAGATATAATCTATCTATTGTAATTTGAAAAAGACTGTATATAATAACAGTGTATCGTAAGCATCCGTATTCTTCCGCGATTAAAATTATAAAGCCAGAACTATGTCGGGTAAAAAGAATAACACCTCAATAATGATTAAAAATAACACTTTTCGGAATAATGATCCTTTTGATAAGTTCTGGAATAAGTATATAGATCTACTCAATAAAAACAATATTCTCGATAAATCAATACCGTGGTATGTTAAAAAAGCAGAAAGATATATTAATGCGTTTCCTGATAAGCGATTAGTGACTCATACTACTGACGATATTGATTATTATTTAGATAGTTTATCTAAAATTAATCAAATACCTTCATGGCAGTTCGAACAACATATCGATGCTATACAGAAACTTTTTCAATTATTAGCTCCTCATTGGGTCCGGCAATATGATTGGGGTAAATGGGTCATAGCTGCAAAGTCAATTGATCATACACATGCCACTCTCGCTCGTGAGAATGGTATTGATCTTGGGCAATTCGGAAGCGTTGATCTTGATGATCAATCTGTCCTTGAAGATGTTCGGATGCAGTATAAAAGTGTAATTCAACAATGTAGAGTAGAAATTCGGCGTCGTTCATATTCGATTAGGACTGAAAAAGCTTATATTTCTTGGTTAGAGCGCTTTTTTTATTTCACAGGCAGAATACTTGTTGACGAAATGAGTGAAGTACATATAACGAGCTTTTTACAGACGCTTGCTGTTACAAAAAATGTGACAGCAAGCACTCAAAACCAAGCGCTTAACAGTCTCATGTTTCTATTCAAACAAGTGTTAAATAGAGAGCTAAATAAGCTAGATGAATTTACGAGAGCCAAAGGTCCAAAACGGTTACCTGTAGTCTTATCAAAAAACGAGATTGAAAGACTTTTTAATGAAATGTCAGGTTTAAAGTTAATAATGGCGTCTCTTTTATATGGTACTGGGATGCGGCTGATGGATTGTCTTCGCCTACGCGTTAAAGATGTTGATTTTGACTATAAACAAATTACCGTACGTTGTAGTAAAGGCCAGAAGGATCGCGTTGTGCCTTTGCCTAGCTCGTTGCAAGAAGGCTTGAAGTTGCAAATCGAACATGTCAAGAAAATACATAGGCAAGATTTAGCAGATGGTTTTGGTGAGGTTTATTTGCCCAATGCATTAGGTAGAAAATATCCTAATGCAAAAACAGAGTTTGGTTGGCAGTATTTGTTTCCCAGCGCTAGGTTGTCGGTTGATCCACGATCGAAAGTTACTAGACGTCATCACTTACATGAAAATGGTTTGCAAAAAGCTATTAAATCAGCGTCTACAAAGGCAAGAATACATAAACAAGTAAATTGTCATTCTTTGCGTCATAGTTTTGCAACACATTTATTGGAAGCTGGATATGATATTCGAACTGTTCAAGAGTTACTCGGTCATTCCGATGTATCTACTACAATGATCTATACACACGTATTGAATAAAGGTGGGAGAGGGGTCGTTAGTCCTGTGGACTTATTATAGTTTTGTATCTACTCAGTGTGTTTCCTGTAAAAATGATGAACTGAGCGTTTGGTGCTATGCAGGTAGTAGAAACCGTTGTCCGCAAGGATGCGGACATCTGAATCCATGGATGGCGAAGGTAGACAATGCAGGAGCAAATTGTCGAATAACACCCATGGATGGGTTCACGGCGTGTTTCGGATACCTGTATAGCACCAAACGCGATTCGCTCCAAATACGCTGAGTAGTAACATAGTTTTTAAAATAACAAAACCAGACAAAAGCCCGGCCTTGTGCTCCTTAATTAGATAGCTATCAGTTTTTCACAATTAATTTATTTCTCCAACCCCAAATCCTCCATCAATGCCCCCAGAAATCGTGTTGCCTCACCACCGGTTGCAGCACGATGATCAAAAGTTAACGAAAGCGGTAACACCCAATGAACAACCGGCTCCCCTTCATGGGCGACAACATCCTGTCGAATCTTCCCTGCAGCTAATATACCCACCGTTGGAGGAACAACCACAGGATTAGCATAGCGACCAGCAAAGGTACCAAAATTAGAAAGGGTGAAGCTGTAGCCACGCATTTCTTCTGGTGGGATATTGCGATCACGGACTGCTTGTTTAATGGCAGTTAAACCTTTACGCAAATCATCCTTGTCGCGATTGGCGATATCTCGTAATACTGGAACAAATAATCCATCTTCAGTATCAACTGCAATTGCCAGGTCAACTTTTTTTAGAATACGACGCCCAATTGCATGGCTGTCATACCAGGCATTAAGTGCTGGTTCTACTTTACATGCATTACCAATTGCTCGAATTAATCGAGTGGTGATGTCATCTTTGCCTTTCCATGTATCGATATCAACATCATCATAAATAGTCACCGGAACAACTTCAGCATTGGCCATGGACATATTTTTTGCCATCGCCCTACGTACACCGCGTAGCGGTTCCATTGCACCGACTTCTTTGAATATTTTTGCGACTCGTTGTACATCTGCCGAGGTGATTGTATCGTTGGCGCCGGATGGTGTGACGACAGATAAATCGACATCAAGGCGACGGGCGAGAGCGCGGACTGCGGGAGTCGCACGAACGCCGCCGGAAGATTGTCCAACCGAAGTTGCTGCTTCATTAACAACCTTGTCACCGACTTCGATTTCACCAGCGACAGTTCCAGTGTCTTGACGCTTTTCGTTTTTTTCAGCAACAGCTTCAACTTCTGTCGACTCACCTTCAAACTCGAGTAAAGGATCACCAACTTGAACAAACTCTTCCACTTCACCGTAGAGTTTATAGATTTTTCCTTTTTGTGGGCTGGGAATTTCTACAATCGCTTTTGCGGTTTCTACCGATGCAATCGGCTGGTCAAGTTCAACTTCATCACCGACTTCAACTAACCATTCAACAATTTCTACTTCTGTTAATCCTTCGCCAAGGTCAGGTAGTTTAAAAATATTCATACGAACTCCATGGTTTGTTTCACAGTGTCAACAATTCGTTTTGTATCGATCATGTAATGCATTTCGTTCCGATAGAGTGGCATGATTGTATCGTATCCTGTTACACGCTGAACCGGTGCGAGTAAAAACATCAAGCCTTTTTCTGCAAGTTGTGCGGCAATTTCGGCACCAACACCACCGGTTTTAGCAGCTTCATGAATAATCACACAGCGCCCTGTTTTTTCAACCGATTGCAAAATAGTTTGCATATCAAGAGGCTTAATTGTCGCTACATCGATGACTTCAGCACTCACGCCGGACTGCTCTAATTCATCCGCAGCTTTTAATGTTTCGTGAACAGAAGCACCCCAGCTTACCAGTGTAATATCGGTTCCTTCACGCAATACAAAACAGGTATCAAGTGGTAGTGCTTCACCATTATCTTCTACGTCTTGTTTGATTAATCGATATACCCGTTTGGGTTCGAGAAACATAACAGGATCGGGATCATTAATCGCTGCGAGTAGTAATCCATAAGCACGTGACGGTGATGACGGAATAACAACACGTAATCCTGGCATATGTGCAAAAATTGCTTCAGTACTTTCTGAGTGATGTTCCGGTGCATGAATTCCGCCCCCATAGGGAGCGCGAATAACCATAGGACAGGTGAGTCGTCCTCGTGTTCTGTTTCGTAAACGTGCAGCATGGTTAATGATTTGATCGACGGCTGAATAAATAAAACCCATGAATTGCATTTCACAAACCGGGCGTAAGCCTTCTGCCGCCATGCCGACCGACATACCTGCGATGAGGGTTTCTGCCAAAGGAGTATCCATGACGCGTTGTTCACCAAATTTTTCCTGTAAACCTGCAGTTGCGCGGAATACACCGCCGTTCGCACCAATATCCTCGCCAAGCAAAACGACACGTTCATCATCTTTCATTGCTCGGGAGAGAGCCATGGTAATCGCTTCTATCAATGCAACTTCTGCCATTTTATTTCCCCCTGCTAATAAAGTATTCGCGCTGTTCTGCAAGGTCGTGAGGAATATCTTCGAACATGAACTCGAACATAGTTTCTGGTGCTTGTGGCTGAGTGTCTAGGTAAGCGTTAACTTGCTCTTCCACTTTTGTAGAACATTCGGTTAACCAGGTTTTTTCTTTTTCGTCGTCCCAAAAATTTTGGCTTTCCATATAACGACGTAATCTCTCAACGGGTTCTTTGTCCCAAGCTGCTTTCACTTCTTCTTCATCACGATAGCGTGTTGCATCGTCAGCAGTGGTGTGATCACATAAACGATAGGTAATTGCTTCCACTACCGACGGGCCTTCACCTTTTCGAGCACGTTCAATAGCGTTCTCCATGACATGATGTAATGCGATAATGTCATTGCCGTCGACTTGTTCACCATGTATACCACCCGCAATTGCTTTTTGTGCAATGGTTTCACAATTGCTTTGGTTTTTTCGCGAAATAGAAATTGCCCATTGATTATTGTTAACAACAAACACCACAGGAAGATTCCAGACACCCGCCGCGTTTATTGCTTCGTAAAAATCACCCTTTGATGTTGATCCATCGCCAAAAAAAGCGACTGCGACTCTAGGTTCTTTTCGTAATTTCATGGCGTAGGAAACGCCAATGGCATGTGAAGCTTGTGATGCGATAGGAACACTAATGGGGAAATCTTTTTTCGGTCCTTGATAATTCATGCCTCGTTCATCGCCGCCCCAATAGAGTAAGATCTCTTTCATGGTAACGCCGCGAATAAATTGAGCGCCATATTCGCGATAGTAGGGGATTAATACATCATCGGTTTTCATCACTGTGCCGACTGCAACAGAAATGGCTTCTTGGCCTAATGAGGAAGGATAGGTTCCCATTTTACCAGTGCGTTGTAGCGCGATCGCTTTTTTATCGAACGTTCGGGTGAGTACCATTGCTTTATATAGCGCAATCAAAGCATCTGCATTTTCTGCAAATTTTGGCAGCGCTTGGCAAAGTTCAGATTCTTCATTAAGGATCTGCGTGTAATTAATTTCGAAGTTTGTCACTGTAAACACGTACACACCTCCATTTCCTTGCTCGGCTAACAATTGTGCGTTACCAACTCCGATTATGCTGCATTCTTTGTTCCAGCTTTTACAATGATTTGTTTTGCCAAGAAGTTAGCGGTTTCTTCAGGTGTTTGATTATTTCGTTTTGAAGCCTGAAATATGTTGAGTACTGTTTCGTAGATGTTGTTAACTTTTGTTAGGGCTTTTTCTTCGTTATCCATCGCAATCTGAATTAAACCTCCTGCATTTGCGACGTAATTCGGTACATATAAAATATCTCGTTCTTGTAAGTCTTTTCCGATTTCTGGAGAAGCTAATTGATTATTTGCGGCACCGACAATGATTCCAGTGTTCAATTGTCCAACTGTTTTTTTATTGATCGCATCACCCAGGGCGCATGGTGCAAAAACATCGCATTCAACATCGAATATTTCATCTGCTGAATATTCAACACCAGCAAATGCCTTTTTTGCTTTTTCTGTATTTTCAGGATTGATATCACAAAAACTTAAGTTAGCGCCTAATTCATGTAGCTCTTTTGCAAGATAGTAACCGACATGTCCCATGCCTTGAATCGCAACATGAATGCCATCCAAAGAGTCTTTATTAAACTTTATTTTTACTGCTGCCTCTATTGCTCGTCGTACACCCAATGCTGTATAGGGCGAAGGGTCTCCCGTAGCGATTGCTTGTTGTGATGTGCTGGCAACATAGCTTGTTGTTGTCGCAATTGCATCCATATCATCGACAGTAGTTCCGCTATCAATCGCTGTAATATATCGACCATTTAATTCTTCAATAAAGCAACCAAATGCGGCGAACAGTTTTTGGCGATCTTTTATCTTAGGTGGTTTAATGATGACAGATTTTCCGCCACCCAGTTCCAGACCAGCAATGGCTGCTTTGTAACTCATGCCTTGTGCGAGGCGCATAGCATCATACATCGCAGCTTGAGTTGAGTGATAAGGAACAAAACGACAGCCACCGAGTGCTGGTCCAAGGTTGGTGTTATGAATGGCGATTATTGCGTTTAAGCCAGTTTCTGAATCATGTTTAAAATGGATGTCACCAAATTCCATCTCATTGCTGAGCTGGAATAGGTCTGACTGAGAATTGTCTACTTCTATCATACAGTGCTCCTTGCTTAAACTAAGTACGAGCCCAATGCAGTTAATGAATACACAAAATGTTCCGTTACCGAGGCAATTAATTTAATCTTAATTCCCCATCCGCTTCTGGCGAGCACAAAACCACTAGCAAAGTAAAATTGTGATTAATGAAAGTATAGTTATCGGCAATTTAATCTGCAGTGATTAATTCTAAGATTGTGATAGACCTAAGAAAATTCATTTCCGGCATGTATTCCGCAAGTAAACAGTTAAATAAATAATGTCAATTTCATCTCAATGTAAAAAAGAAGGTAATCGAATAATTATTTTAATCGTCTAATATTGACATAGAGACAAGAAACTTAAGCGAGGAAAGCCAATGACCGAAAATGATAATCCAATGGGAACCGATGGATTTGAGTTCATTGAATATACCGCTGAAGATACAAGAGCGCTCGAAAAGCTTTTTTCAACAATGGGATTTTCTCCCATAGCACATCATCGATCTAAAGATGCTGTGTTATATCGTCAGGGTGGAATCAATTTCATCATCAATCATGAGCCTGATAGTTTTGCGCAAGCATTCGCAAAGGTGCACGGGCCGTCCATTTGCGCATTTGGTATTCGCGTTAAAGATGCAAAAAAAGCATACGAACATGCTATAGAGAATAATGCCAAGCCTTATATTGGCGAGGCTGGCCCGATGGAATTAAACATCCCCGCTATTCGTGGTATTGGCGATTCCTTACTCTACATGATTGATCGCTACGGTGATGAAAAGTCGATTTATGAGATCGATTTTGTACCCATTGAGGGGGCAGATTTAAATCCAAAAGGACTGGGTTTAACTTATATCGATCATCTTACGCACAACGTGCACAATGGACGTATGAATGAGTGGGCTGATTTTTACGAGCGGATTTTTAATTTCAAAGAGATTCGTTATTTTAACATTAAAGGGAAATCGACAGGCCTTGTTTCACGAGCGATGACAAGCCCATGTGGAAAAATTCGTATTCCTATTAATGAATCGTCAGATGAAAAGTCTCAAATTCAGGAATATCTGAATGCTTATCGTGGTGAGGGGATTCAACATATCGCGTTGGGCACAAATGATATTTATCATTCAGTTGAACAATTGAAAAGCAATCATATTAAATTACTGGATGTACCTGATACTTACTATAATGCAATAGAAGATCGCATCCCCAATCATAATGAAGATTTGACGCGACTGAAAGAAAATCGAATTCTTATCGATGGTGATTTAGAAAGTGGTCAGGGGCTATTATTACAGATTTTTACCGAAACAGTTATTGGCCCTATCTTTTTCGAGATTATCCAACGCAAAGGAAATGAAGGTTTTGGTGAAGGTAATTTTCAGGCGTTGTTTGAATCAATTGAGTTGGATCAACAACGCAGGGGGGTGTTGTAAGCATGCCCAAGTGGATCTCATTTCCGAAAGTCAAAGGTGAAGCATCGCGGCAAGCCCATTGCGATTTACCACCAAATACTTTCGAGCGTGAAATGAGCAAGGAAGGTTTTTCCGGACCTTCTGCCCAATTCCACCACAAGCATCCTCCCACGAGTTGGTCGACAATCGAAGGTCCATTACTGCCACGCGCATTTGATTCCACTAAGCTGGATAATACGGTTGCCAATCCCTGGCAATCTGAAATTCTGTTACACAATAACGCTACAAAAATACGTGTCTGGCAAAGCAGTGATTCCATGGATCATTTGGTGAGAAATGCAGATGGTGACGAGTTACTATTTTTTCATCAGGGAAGCGCTGAGCTGTTTTGCGATTTTGGACACCTATGTATTCGTGAAGGCGATTATGTTCTTTTACCACGCGGAACAATGTGGCGATTGGAACATGATGAAGTTATCAATATTTTGATGATTGAAGCGACCGGTTTGAGTTATGGTTTACCTGAAAAAGGAATGCTTGGTCATCACGCCATATTCGATCAGGCAATGCTTGATACACCTGAAATTAATGAAAAATTTATTGCTCAGCAGTGCGAAGAATCAACGAAGGTGGTGGTAAAGCGGGATGAACAAATTTCTACAATCACATACCCGTTCAATCCGCTGGATGCTGTTGGATGGCATGGTGATTTATCCGTTGTAAAAATCAACTGGCGGGACATTCGCCCAGTAATGAGTCATCGTTATCATATTGCACCATCAGTACACAGTACATTTGTGACTGATCGATTTATCGTTTGCACTTTTTGTCCTCGTCCCATCGAATCTGACCCCAATGCGTTGAAAGTTCCTTTTTTTCACAATAACGACGATTATGATGAAGTTCTGTTTTACCACAAGGGGCATTTTTTTTCGCGGGACAATATACACCCAGGAATGATGACCCTGCATCCTTGTGGATTAACTCATGGACCACATCCAAAGGCGCTGGAGACGGGAAACAAGGCAGCACGTAAAGAGACCGATGAAGTAGCGGTGATGATCGATACACGCGATACCTTATATGTCGGCGCTGCAGCTGAACAAGTGGAGTGGAAAGCCTATGTGAACTCATGGGGAGGTGGGGAATGAAACTCGCAAGTTTAAAAAGTAAAGAGCGTGATGGCATTCTAATCGTTGTTGATAGATCGCTGACACGTTATCGATCAGCCGAATCGATTGTTCCCACTATGCAGCAGGCACTGGAAAACTGGGAAGCCTATGAGCCTCGTCTACAACTAATGTATGACGAACTGAATAGAGACAATAACCAAGGTAATCTTTTGGATGTTTCTGCGCTGGCCTCACCTTTACCACGAGCCTATCAGTGGCTTGATGGCAGTGCTTATTTAAGCCATGTAGAGAGGGTGCGTAAAGCACGAGGTGTAGAAATGCCCCCCAGCTTTTTAACTGATCCGTTAATGTATCAAGGTGGTTCAGATATTTTTATTGGTCCCAGAGATAATATAGAGGTTAACAGTGAAGAGGATGGTATCGATTTCGAATCGGAAGTTGCAGTGATTATTGGTGATGTAGCACAAGGGGTGAGTGTTAAAGATGCTGAAAAAGCGATTCGTTTTTTGATGATTGTTAATGATGTTTCATTACGAAATTTAATTCCGGGCGAACTTTCAAAAGGATTTGGTTTTCTGCATGGCAAACCACCAACGGCTTTTTCTCCAGTGGCCGTAACACCTGATGAGCTGGGTGAGGCCTGGAAAAACTGTAAGGTGCATCTGCCTTTGATTAGTCAATATAACAGCGAAATATTCGGAGAGCCAGATGCTGGTGTAGATATGCAGTTTAGTTTTGCTGAGCTAATTGCGCATGCAGCTAAAACGCGACCGCTAACTGCGGGAACCATTATCGGTTCTGGTACCGTTTCGAATCAGGACCGTAATAAAGGCTGCTCATGCTTGGCAGAAAAACGCGTCTTGGAAATTATCGATAACGGTAAGGCTAAAACACCATTCATGCGATTTGGTGACACAATTCATATTGAGATGAAAAACGAAGCAGGGCAGTCTATTTTTGGCTCAATTGATCAGCAAGTGAGTATATGCAAGCGTTAACACTATACACATATTTCAGAAGTTCTGCGGCTTTCAGAGTTCGTATCGCACTAAATTATAAAGGTTTGGCTTATGAGTCAAGATTTATTCATCTACTGAAAGATGATGGACAAGAAAAGTCAGCGGAATATGAAAAGATTAATCCACAAAAGCTTGTTCCTGCACTTGTTGATGGCAATCAGGTGATCACACAATCGTTGGCAATTATCGAATATCTTGATGAAAAATATCCCACGACCGCTCTGTTACCGAAAGAGTTTATAGCAAGAGCGGAAGTTAGGTCGTTAGCGCTATCTATCGCTTGCGATGTTCATCCACTTAATAACTTGCGTGTGCAGCAATATTTGGATAAGGAACTGAGTGTGGATGAAGAAAAACGGAAGCGATGGATACAACACTGGGTCGCTGAAGGATTCTCAGCATTTGAAACAACGCTGGATAGATTAGGTTCGAAAGATTATTGTTTTGGTAAGCAAGTGTCATTAGCCGATTTATGTCTGATACCACAAGTCTATAATGCGATACGTTTTGAATGTGAATTAAATGCTTATCCCAGAATCAATCAAATTTATCAGCACTGTATGGCGCTACCGGAATTTGTCACTGCTTCACCGGAACAGCAACAGGATTTTGATAATTAAGATAAGTTTGTAGGAGGTTAATCATGGTCAATACACAACCAATGGAAGCGTTTGCAGTTGCACAACATATTAAAGGTTTAACCGTACCTTCTCTCAAAGCTATTATGGAAGAAAAACCGGGCTACACAGTTGAACGAGCAAAACGTTTTCTTGAATTTCAGACTCGTATCGACAAGGAACTATTACAACACCCAATTATTACCGATAATGAGTATACTCAGTGGTTTGAAAAAGGTGATTTGTGTAAGAAAAATGTTCAGGAGTTTGTTGTCCAATTTTCGGTGTTTTCAAACCTGTTTTTAATTGCCCAATTAAAAAAAACCATAAACGCGGATACCTTAGAGGGCATGCGTGCTTCCAAAGAGATTTTAGCCAATGAGATTGGTGTGATTTTTAAAAAGCCTAACAGTAAAGCGAAAAAGATAAAAAATGAATCAGGGATTGACGCGGAACTTGTTTCAGCTGAAGGTTCTGTAGAAGGCGGAACATTCCATTTTCGTGCAGCTCATTTTGAATGGTTGCTTCGTATGGGTGAACAACTTGATCTTAGCTTTAATGATCTTGGAAAGCGAAGTCATGGAACTGAGTCGACCCTGTTTTTTTGCGATGAGTTATCCCGGCTTTATGGCAGTGAAGATTATATGGTATCCCAGGCTTCCAGTTATGCGGTTGAGAACTGGGCAGCCGCTGGTTTTTGGGATGAGTTGGTAACCGGTTTTACTCACTATAACCAAAATACTAAATCGGATCTAACGCTGGCTTTTTTCACCTGGCACGCAAAAATAGAAGCACAACATGCAGCGCACACTCAAGAAGAGTTAGAAGAACTCTATTTTGAGCGCGAAATTGATGAAGATAAGTTTATAAAAGACGGAAATGAGATGCTAAAAGGTGTTTCGGCATTTTGGACAGGACTTAACTCGCAGCGTTTAAATTCCTAAGGTAGATATCGTGTCATGGACGAAAAGAAAGTTTTTCAGGATTATATGGCGGCTAAAACATGTTTCGGTTGCGGCCCAGCCAATGATAAAGGCTTCCATATTCGTAGCTATTGGAATGGAGAGCTCTCTGTTAGTGAATGGCAGCCAGAGAAATATCACGAAGGCTGGACCGGTTTAACCTGTGGAGGTGTGATTGCAACCATTGTTGATTGTCATTGTATTGCAACGTCGATGGCAACTGCATTGAAAAATGAGGGACGCGAGCTTGGTTCTGAGCCTCACTATACGTTTGCAACCGGTTCGTTAAACATAACTTACCTCAAGCCTTCTTCTGTTGATAATGCCATTCGGCTGGAAGCGAAAGTCTCCAAAATCAAGTACGAAAAAAAATATACTGTTGAGTGTGATGTTTTTGTAGGTGGCGAAAAAACTGCTCATGCAGAAGTGGTCACACTACTTGTCTATCGAAGTGATAAACCGGAAGAGGCGCCAGAATTATTTAGGCCTGCTAATTAAGGATTAACGAGGTGAAAACCATGAACAAAGAACTAGAAAAATTTAGAGAGAAGGCAAGAGAGTTTGCTGTTGCTGAATTGGCCCCTTATGCAGCCACCATAGATAAGGATGATGAATTTCCGTCAGATATGTGGACCAAGATCGGTGATGCAAATCTGATGGGCATTACTATTCCTAAAGAGTACGGTGGTGAAGCCTTATCCTATATGCATCATGTCATTGTGGTTGAGGAGTTCTCGCGTGCTTCTGGCTCTGCAGGGTTTGCTTATGCTGCTCACTCAAATATCTGTGTGGATAATCTCTATAAAAGCGGAACTGAAGCCCAGCGTCAAAAATATTTACCCAAGTTAATTTCAGGTGAACATGTGGGAGCGCTAGCGATGTCTGAACCCAATGCAGGTTCGGATGTGGTCGGTTCCATGGAGTGCCATGCAGTGAAAAAAGGTAATGTATGGGTGGCCAATGGTACTAAACGCTGGATAACTAATGGACCTTATGCTGAAACATTTATCGTATATATGAGAACAGCAGGAAAAGAGGCCGGATCAAAAAGCATTACAGCTTTTTTGGTTGAAAGGGGTATGAAAGGATTTATCCAGGGAAGCAAAAAAGACAAACTTGGTATGCGAGGCGCGGGCAATTGTGAACTCTATTTTGAGGACTGTGAAATTCCTGAAGAAAACGTGCTTGGTGAAGTGAATAAAGGTGTCGCATTGCTCATGAACGGCCTCGATTCAGAGCGTTTGATTCTTTGCGCGGGTCCATTAGGTATTATGCAAGCGGCGATGGATACAGTCGTTCCTTATGTGCAGGAGCGTGTACAGTTTGGTCAAGCTATTATAAATTTTCAAATGGTACAGGCTAAAATTGCAGAGATGTACACTAAGCTGGAAGCGTCGCGTGGCATGGTCTATCGTCTGGGTGAAAATTTTACGGAGCATAAACATCGTAATCGTGATGCTGCCGCAGCTTGTCTGTTTTCTTCTGAATGTTCGACGTCGGTTGCGCTTGACGCTATTCAACTTATGGGTGGTCGGGGCTATATGAATGAAGAGATTCCTGGGCGATTATTGCGTGATTCTAAAATTTACGAAATCGGTGGTGGCACTAATGAAATTCGCAAGATGATTATTGCGCGTGATTTGACTAAGCCGATTAAGAAGTAGAGATTTTTGATTATGGAATTTTGATTTGTGATTTAAGAGTTTCGCAGCCCGGATGGAATGCAATGAAATCCGGGGTGGTGCTTAAAACGTTCCCGGATTTCGCAAGCTGCATCCGGGCTACAATGTGAAATAGTTGTTTATTGGGACAAAGAATTATGGACGAAGATATTGTCATTGTTGCAGCAAAACGAACGCCTCTTGGTTCATTTCAGGGAGCGTTTTCTTCAATAACAGCAACTGACCTGGGTGCCATGGCGATAAAAGCAACGATGGATGAAAGTTCTCTCGATAGCTCCATTGTTGATGAGGTTTTCATGGGTTGTGTGTTACCGGCAGGTCTTGGCCAAGCACCTGCACGACAAGCAGCTTTAAAAGCAGGGCTTGCACTTTCAACTGCATGTAATACCATCAATAAAGTATGCGGTTCGGGAATGAAAGCCGTGATGCTCGCCCATGATTTGATAAAAACTGGTTCAATAAATATAGCAGTCGCCGGTGGTATGGAGTCAATGACTAATGCGCCTTATCTGTTACCCAAAGCAAGAGAAGGATTGCGTTTGGGGCATCATCAGCTTGTAGATCATATGTTTTTCGATGGACTGGAAAATGCCGCAGATAATGCATTGATGGGCACGTTTGCAGAACGTTGTGCTGATAAATATTCGTTTAGCCGTGAACAACAGGATGCTTTTGCGGTGGAATCGGTTAATCGTTCCATGAATGCGGTGAATACCAAGAAATTCGAAAAAGAGATTGTCCCTGTTTCATTGAAAACTCGCGCTGGTAAGCAATTGGTGAGTGATGATGAGCAACCTTTTAAATGTAAAATTGAAAAAATCCCTCAGTTAAGACCGGCGTTCCGAAAAGAGAATGGAACCGTCACTGCTGCGAATTCTTCCTCTATATCCGATGGTGCTGCAGCTTTATTGTTAATGAAAGCGAGCGAAGCAAAACGTCAAAAACTTACTCCGCTGGTTAAAATTGTTGCACATGCTAACCATGCACAAGCACCTGAAGATTTCACTACAGCACCTGTTGATGCAATTAAAAAGGTGTTGAAAAAATCTCATTGGACTATCGATGATGTTGATCTGTTTGAAATTAATGAAGCGTTTGCCGTTGTGACAATGGCTGCAATTAAGGAATTGGTGTTGGATGCACAAAAAGTCAACATCAACGGTGGTGCTTGTGCTTTAGGACATCCAATTGGCGCGAGTGGTGCAAGAATAATTGTGACGTTGATACATGCGTTACATGAGAGAGGTTTGAAAAAAGGCGTTGCCTCGTTATGTATTGGAGGAGGTGAAGCCACGGCAATTGCTGTAGAAGTGGTGTAATAAATTTTATTAAGCGTAGTTAGGTATAGGACACAGAAAGTATGGCTGTCATTAAGTCTCAAATTGATTCAAATGCAGAAATTTTCCGCGATAATCATCTTTATATGGTTCGTCTTGTGCAAGAACTGCACAGCAAGATTGATTTGTCATCTGCGGGTGGGTCGGAACGAGCAAGAGAAAAACATACAGCGAGAGGGAAGCTTCTTCCAAGACAGCGCATAACACAATTGATCGATTCAAAAACAGAGTTTCTAGAATTTTCACATCTCGCAGCATTGGGTATGTATAACAACGAAGTTCCTAGTGCTGGTGTTATAACAGGTATCGGAAAAGTTCATGGTCAGGATGTTCTCATTGTAGCCAATGACGCAACAGTAAAAGGGGGAACCTACTATCCTCTAACGGCTAAGAAACATCTTCGTGCTTTGGAAATTGCAGATCAAAATCATCTGCCTTGTATTTATCTCGTTGACTCCGGTGGTGCTTTTCTTCCTATGCAGGATGAAGTGTTTCCTGATCGAGATCACTTTGGACGTATTTTCTACATGCAAGCACGTATGTCAGGAAAAGGGATTCCACAAATTGCAGTGGTTATGGGCTTGTGTGTTGCTGGCGGTGCGTATGTACCATCCATGTGTGATGAAAATGTTATTGTAAAAAATCAAGGAACTATCTTCTTGGGTGGCCCTCAACTTGTTAAGGCTGCTACAGGTGAAGTTTCTGATGCGGAAGAGTTAGGCGGTGCGACGATGCATTCACGAATCTCTGGTGTTGCTGATCATGTGGCAGAGAATGATAAGGATGCGCTAAGAATCGCTCGCGATATTTTGAAACATATTAATTACCCGCGTTTTAATTCTTTAACGCGAAAAGAATCCGTAGATCCTCTCTATCCTGAAGAAGAGTTGTATGGCATTGTCACTAATAATCCCAAGGTTCAGTTTGATGTGCGTGAAGTGATAGCACGTATTATCGATGGTTCTGATTTTCATGAATTCAAATCATCCTATGGGCAAACACTGGTGTGTGGTTTTGCACATATCATGGGGTTTCCCGTTGGGATTTTGGCAAACAACGGTGTTTTGTTTTCTGAGTCTGCCTTGAAAGGCACACACTTTATTCAGTTATGTGAGCAACGTAATATTCCCATTGTGTTTTTACAAAATATCACCGGTTTTATGATTGGCAAAAAATTTGAACAAGGTGGTATTGCAAAAAATGGTGCGAAAATGGTGACTGCTGTTTCTTGTGCTAATGTTCCTAAGTTTACGGTGATTCTTGGCGGCTCTTTTGGTGCTGGCAATTATGCGATGTGTGGTAGAGCCTATGATCCTCGTCAATTATGGATGTGGCCAAATGCGCGCATCTCAGTAATGGGTGGTGAAATGGCTGCCTCAGTTTTAAGTACTGTACATGAAGAGGGAATAGAAGCACGTGGCCAAACCTGGGATGACGAAGAAAAAAAATTGTTCGAGCAAAAAATACTGGATCAATTTAATGAACAAAGTGATCCCTATTACGCTAGTGCCAGGCTTTGGGACGATGGAATTATAGATCCGGTTGATACTCGAAAAGTGTTAGGGCGTGGGTTGGAAGCAGCGGCGAACGCACCTAAAAAAGAAACCGAGTTTGGCGTATTTCGAATGTAAGAACTTTAGCGGGATATACTTGTTGACAAGATAGCAGGAAGGTCTCATGGAAAAATTCTATACAACAATTATCGATGAACGTGGTGTCGCTTACTTAACAATTAATCGGCCAGAAAAACGTAATGCATTTGATGATGTTCTAATTTCAGATTTAATCGATCAAATTATCGCACTGGATGATAATTCTAGTGTGCGTGTTGTTGTGTTGAGTGGTGAAGGGAAGATATTTTCAAGTGGAGCGGACTTGGACTGGATGAAATCCATGGCGGAATTTGATGAAGCTAGTAACTTAACAGACTCGCTGAAACTTGCAGAACTTATGTCTCAACTTTACAAAATGCGAAAACCTACCATTGCCAGAATTAATGGTGATGCC
>Ga0316204_10006362_pt1 | contig 18257 bp, 20 predicted proteins | sample 6monrhotite_MG_2_FD_205661 | JGI IMG/M metagenome (GOLD analysis project Ga0316204, IMG submission 205661) | Microbial mat bacterial communities from mineral coupon in-situ incubated in ocean water Damariscotta River, Maine, United States -... | ecosystem: Environmental > Aquatic > Marine >... | reverse complement strand
ACATCTCTAGGATCTGGATATCCGTACGTCTGTTTAATGCTCTATTGGCATCAGAATTGTTCGGCACCTTAGGCTTATCCTGACCAAATCCTTCTGACTTCAATCTTTCTTTGTCAATTCCTTTCGAAACAATGTAATCTAACACGCCCTTCGCTCTGTTTTTACTTAAAGTTTTGTTCTCACTTGGCACACCTTTGTTATCGGTATGACCTTGAATACTCACTTTAATTGTAGGATTAGACTTCAAGAATTTCACAAACTGATCAAGAACAAATTTTCCATCAGAATCTAAAGTGTACGATTTAGTATCATAAAGGATATTATCCATAGTGAAAGATTCCCCCACTTTAATCTCTTCAATCTCCATCTCTACACCTTCAATATAAGTTTCTTCAGCTTCAACTGATTCCTTGATCTCCTCAGCCTTAATTAGTTTTGTGTCAAATGAAGCTCCGTCTTTTTTCATCACAATCATCACATCCTCTTCTTCTTCCTCTTTCAATTTCACGATTGCCGCAAACTTCCCGTCATCTCCATTTACGTTCACTTCAAAACTTTTTCCTGAATCTTTGTAAGCTATCTCAACTTTAGCATCTTTAACTGGCTCACCATTATCATCTTTTACCTCTCCTTTTACGAATAACACCTTTTGAGGCCTTGCCTCTTCATACAATTCAAAGTTCCAAATATCAAAAGTTCCACCCTTAGCGGCTGTCGTAAAGTATGCTTTGTGTCCATCTGTTGAAACAACCATACCCACTTCATTTCCTTCTGTATTTATTGGAAAGCCAAGGTTTTTTGGATCTTGCCATTTTCCATCTTCTCCTTTTCTACTGTAAAAAACATCTGTTCCTCCTGCTCCCATTCTTTCTAGGCTGCAGTCAGACACAAAATACATTGTTTCACTGTCTTGGTGAATGAAAGGTGCTTTATCATGACCATCTGAATTGATTGGCCCTGGAACTGGTTTTGCTTGTGACCATTTTCCATCCTTTCCTCGTGTAGAATAATAGATATCAGTCAATTGAGAACCATCTCTCCAAGTAGCGAAATACAATGTATTACCATCTGCAGACAAGGCAGGTTGTGCTTCCCAACCATCTTTAGTATTCACTTCTGGGCCTAATCTTTTCAGTTTCGACCACTTAAATTTTTCTCTACTTTGTTCCCCTTCAGGAACCTTTTCAAATTTTGTTACGAAAATATCGCAATTTGCGTGCTGCTGATAATCCACGTCTTGACAAGCACAGATATACATTTCTTTATTATCAAGCGACATGGATACACCTCCATAATTCTTGTATTGAGGAGTGTTAAAAGGTGCTCTTAAAGCTAAACCTCCATCAAATGGGGATTTGGTATTCTTTCTTGTACTCATTGTAAATTCTTCTACAACTGCCGATCTAACACCACCATCTGCAACTTTTCCTTTTCTTGTATAAAAAATTAAGTCGTTATCAGGCGAGATCATGGGTAAGTACTCCTGCTTATCGGTGGTTGACACATTATTCACCTTCACTGGCTCATACGGTACCTTATTCTTATAAAAAGCCTCAAAAAACTCTATTTCTGGTAATAGTTCTTCAATATCTTTTTTGTTCTTCGCATAATCACTTCCGTATGCATTAGGGTCATCTGATTTAAAAGACAAGAATTTATTCCAATAATCCATTGATTGTTCTTTGTCTCCTAACAATCGATAAATGTACCCTACTTTGAAATAACTATCAGAATGAAACTCAGGACAATATTCTATTGATTTTTTATAAGCATTGGCCGCAGCCATGTATGCATTAGAAAGGGCTTTGAAGTTTGTTCGACCTTCGTCAAACTTGTATTGAACTTCTTCAGCCAATTTATAATTGTAATTGGCATAAGAGAAATAGACGTAGGCATTGTCAGGCACAGCCTTAACTGCATCTGTATACGCCTTTATCCTATCCATTTTAGCCGTTTTAGGATTTTCAGCTGTCTTTAACAGCTTCATAGTTTTCTTGTCAGGTTCAACACAAGACTCATCATCTTCTTGCGCAAAAGTATTAACTGTGAATAGCAGAGAAGAAAATCCTGCTAATGTCAAGAGTAAAAATTTATTCATGCGGTTTGTTGTTGTTGTTGTTGTTGTTGTTGTTGTTGAAATCGTATCTGCCCCATTAAAGGCAAAAACTATTCCTAAATTACATTACTTAAAAAAGTCAATTTGGTTACAGCTTTTTATGAATTAAAAAGAAAGAATTTCAACATTAGATCAAAACTCACAACTTTACTCGTACTCCCGGCTTCTTGAGGAGAACCCGCAGCCCAAAGATTAATAAAATGATAACGAGCCATAGCCCCTAGTTCAAACAATCCCTTATCTCTTTCAATCAAAGTACTTACGCCTAAAGCTACATAAGGCTGGACTTTATTCACTGACCCTCCATTATCTACCGAGAATCCTGACCACGCTCGATTCAAAAATTGATATTTTAAACCAGTTCCCGCATGTGCATACCAATTTCCTGAAACCTGATAAATCACAGTTAAAGGGACATTTATTGACCCAAACCTATTTGAGGAAATCAATGTATTATTAAACCTATTGTCAAATGCCATATATTCAAATGAAACACCTGATTCAACACCCATATACTCATTGAAAAAATACTTGATAGGCACCCCCGCATTGAATCCATAACCACTTTCCGAAGACCTTAGTCCTGTAGTGGTATTTCTATGAGTGTTCAACATCCATGATGGAGAAATTTCAACACCTAAATGAAATCCTTCTTGAGCAAACCCTATAGAAGAAAGTACAATAAGAGTGGTCAATAAAATATTTTTCATATCGATTTATTTTTTAAAGTCTTCCCTCCCATTCACCATAAAACTGGTCAAGAAAGGTTTGCATGAAATCATGCCTTTGAGTTGCCAATAATTTTCCTGATTTTGTATTCATCTTATCCTTCAACAAAAGTAGTTTCTCGTAAAAGTGATTGATCGTATGCGTTTTGCTATCTCTATAATGTTGTTCAGATTTAAAATTTGTAGGTTTCACTTCAGGATTATATATTTCATTACCGAATTTACCTCCGTATGCAAAAGTTCTAGCTACCCCAATAGCTCCAATAGCATCAAGTCTGTCGGCATCTTGAACTATCAGCCCCTCAATGCTTTTCATTTTGTTTTCACCTATCCCACCTTTAAACGAGCAATTATCAATAATATGTAAAACGTCTTGAATGACCTGCTCATCAACTCTAAGAGGTTCTAGGACGGCTCGAGTTCTTTTCTCTGCTTCGTTTTCATAATCGTCAACGAATTTGTGATCTGCTATGTCATGAAAAAGCGCACCCAGCTCAACAATGAATTCGTCACAATCTTCTTTTTCAGCAATCAATTTTGCATTATTCCAAACTCTTTCAATATGAAACCAATCGTGCCCTGTAGACTCTCCATCAAATTGCGATTTAATTTGATCTATTATTGATTGTATGATGAACTCTTTATTCATGACCGAAAATTAAACAAAAAAAGGCCATTCCTAAAAAGGAATGGCCTCAAATTTTCTAGATTGTTTCTATTACTTAGATACAACGAACTTAGATGTTTTAACAACATCTTGTCCTTGAATCATTTGGTAGAAATAAACTCCGTTTTGGTAGCTATCTAAGTTTAAAGTCTCAGTTGAAGCATTCACGTTAATTACGTCAACAGTTCTTCCTGCGATATCAATAATCTTAATTTGATCTAAATCATTTTCTCCTAAGTAGAAGTTAATGATATCGTTAGCTGGATTAGGGAAAGCTTTAATTTGAGCTAACTTATCTTCAGCAAGACCAGCACCAGTGCTTGGTTCAAATATTTGAACATCATCAACTATGATGAATGTACCTGCATTATCAGGAGACTTTGATGAGTAAAAAGAAACTGAAATTGCATCAAATGCCGGAATACCACCACCAGTTAAATCATATGACAAAGCATAAACAGAACCAGGAGTTGTGTTACCTGCGTGTAATTCAGTTACTAAAGATCCTATGTAAGATCCACCGTTGAATAAATCAACATTTATTTGAGATGTGTCAGTTCCTAACATAACTGGAGCACAAGCAATCTTCACAGAATCAGGCACGACAGTCATAGCTTGAGCTACAAATGATCCACCTAATGAATCAGACATTGTTATATCCTGAAAGTTAGTATTTGCAACTAACATAGAGTAAGATCCACCAATTGCAAGAGGTCCTGTAGTTTGAGAAACTGAATCCTCAGCAGTAAACGGAGTCCAAGAATCAGCCAATAAAGGTGTTCCAGACCAAGTTTCGAAATCTAAATTTGCTTGAGCAGAAGCTCCAAAGGCTAAAACAGCAGCAAATAAACTTAAGTAAATTTTCTTCATATTATTTGTTTTAATGATTAATATCTCCCAAAGATAAGGAAAAAATATACCAAAACGATAGATTTTATGTACAGCAGCTTGTTAATAGATGATAGACGGTTATTTTTTTATCTTTCATTAGAAAACCCCTCATAATGCAGTTCTTTCTTCACTATTGATTTTATAATTCGATTATCTTTGGATTAATGCAGCTGTTCATCAAACATTATTCAGAAGTTGACAAAGACACATTTCATGATCTCATAGCATTGAGAATCTCGGTTTTTGTGATTGAACAAAACTGTCCTTATCAAGAACTTGATGGACTCGACAAAGACGCTTATCATTTAATTGTAAAAGAAGGGGATGAAATAATAGGTACACTGAGAGTACTGAAACCTGGTACTTCATATGAAAATGAGTACGGAATTGGACGTGTCGTTAGTCACCCAGATCACAGAGACAAGAAATTGGGTCATTTAATGATGACAAAATGTATGGATTTCCTTTTGAAGGAGCTAAAGGTCAATAACATCAGACTTTCAGGGCAATCACACCTCACCTCATTTTATAAGCGCTATAATTTCGAATCTACAGGCAAAGAGTATTTAGAAGATGGAATCCCACATACAGATATGATATACAAATCTGAATCTCTTTAAATCAACGTTTTAGGAGTATGGCAAAGAATTTGTTTTATATCTACCAAATAACCACAGATGACAATAGAATTTAATAACGTACTTCCTTTCCCTTTACAGGAATATCCTCACGGACCTGAGAGTGTATGGAAGAATACTTTTAAAATCGATTTCCCTAAAAAAGTGGTGTTGAATGCGAGTAGTGGAAAAGGGAAGTCGACTTTTGTAAACACAATATATGGTATCAGACAAGATTTCGAAGGTACCGTTAAGCTTGATAATGCTGACATTTCAAATTTCACTTTAGATGAGTGGATAGAATTGAGAAGAACCAAGCTTTCAATAATATTTCAAGATTTGCAGTTGTTTCCCGAATTAACGGTAATGCAAAATCTGCAATTAAAAAACGAATTGACAAACCATAGAGAAGAAAGTAGACTAATAGAGATGCTTGAACTCCTAGGAATTGGAGACAAACAAAATCAGCTGTGCAAGAACCTTTCTTTAGGACAACAGCAAAGAGTCGCAATTATCAGGTCACTGCTTCAACCATTTGAGCTTTTGTTAATGGATGAACCTTTCAGTCATCTTGATGATAACAATGCAAAAATTGCTTTAGATCTTATCGCAAAAGAAACGGAATTAAATAATGGCGGCTTCATTCTTACAACATTAGGCGGTTATCATGGATTTGATTACGAACAAGAATTAAATCTATAAGCTATGTTGAAAGAGATATTATTTAGAAATAAAACCAACTTTCAGTTCGTCTTTGCTACAATTGGAGCCTTAATTGGTCTTACGGCTTTATGCTTGAGTTTTCAATTGATGTTAGATGTTCAAAGCTTTCATAGTGGTGAAGAAGACTTATTCGGACCCAACTCAGTTGTGATTCAAAAGAAAGTGACCAAACTTAGTTCATTAGGAATGAACAGTACTGATTTTAGTGATGAAGAAGTTGAAGAACTCAGAAATAAAGAATTCATAACAGATGTTGCTCCGTTTGAATCAGCAGATTTTAGAGTTGCAATCTCAGAAGTTGAAGGAGATGGATTACCTCCTTTTTATGCCGACATGTTCTTCCAATCTATTCCGGATAGATTTTTAGACCTAGACGTTGACTGGGATTGGAATGAAGAAAGCGAATATATTCCAATCGTTCTTCCCAGAGATTTTATCATGATCATCAATTACGGAATTGCTCAAAGTCAAGGTTTCAACCAAATTTCAGAAGAATTGATGCTTGCTGCTAGACTTACTATCCACATCAAAGGGAAAGATGGCAATACCAAAATGATTGGTAGAGTTGTCGGTTTTTCACAAAAGATCAGTTCCATATTAGTTCCTAAGTCATTTCTTGATCATGCAAATGAAAAATATGGTTCAGGGAATAAAATTCAACCGAATAGAATATTTATTACAACCGTAGACGACAGCTATGGAGAGTTGGAAGAGCTGATGGATGATATGAACTTAGACATTGCCAAATCTGCAATTGACGTGGCTAAAATTAAAACCATTATTGGTGTTGTAATTGGAATCTTTGGTATTGCAGCAGTATTAATCATGTTATTATCTCTTATGGGATTTGTTCAATATTCTCAGCTCGTCTTATCAAAAGCATCTTATGAAATTCAAACTCTATTGAGGTTAGGATATTCAATTAAGATGATAGTCAAAACATTTATTAAACAAATGGCTATAACTTTCGGAATCATAACAATTTCGGCAATAAGCATCATGATCTTGATCAAACTATTAATTGTTGATGTATGGTTAGATGATAACGGTATCCAATTAGAATCTTCGAGCTTGATTCCAGCAATTTTACTTGCAATATTATGCTTTGGAATATTTGTAGGAGCCAACTTCTTGAACGTCAAAAAGACGGTGAGAAAGCTGGGTGAGTAAGAAGATTCGTTAAGAAAATGTTAAACTATTGACCAAAGAAACTTTATCTTCGTCTATCTGTTAAAACCTATTAGATTTACAAATAGAAATCTGTAAAACAAACAAATTAACAAATGAGAAAATTCATTCTATTATTCATTATTCTTGTTGCAGCAGGAAGTTCAAACGCCCAAAAATTACATTTTAATGTAAAAGGACTTTCAGATACGACAATTTTCTTAGCTAAATATTTAGGGCCAAAGCTCTATTACGCAGATACCGTGCAATCAAAAAATGGTTCACTTGAATTTGATGGATCAAAACATCCAAGAGGATTATATGCTGTCGTGATTCCAGGTGTAAAATATTTCGAGTTTGTTCATGACAATGAAGATGTTGACATGACAGTTGGAAATGTGAACGACATGGTAGGATCAATGAAAGTTGATAAATCTAAAAACAACAAGTCATTTTACGAATACATCCTCTTCATGACAGACATGAAAAAGAAGAGTCAAAAGTTAAACGAGGAGTATGCGAAGCTTTCAGGAGATGCTAAAGACAAAAAACTTGAAGAAATCAGAGCAGTTGGGAAAGAAATTATGTCTGGTCAAATGGACATTTACAAAGCCAACAAAGGTCTATTTATTGGAACTATGGTAAGAATGTCAATGGATGTTGATTTACCTGAACCTCCAAAAGATAAGGATGGTAACATCACAGATTCTAACTATGTTTACAACTATTACATTGAGCACTTCTGGGATGACATTCCTTTGAAAGATGACGCTATTGTGCGTACCCCTGTTTATCACAACAAACTAGATAAGTTTTTCTCGCAGCAAGGATTAATTCAAATTCCGGATACCATTACAAAGTATGCTAAGAAATTAGTAGATCAAATGGATTATGGTAACGAAGAGAATCAAGTGTTCCAATACACGGTTCATCACATTACTCAAAAATATGAGTCTTCAAAAATCATGGGAATGGATAGAGTATTTGTTTTCATGGCTGACAATTGGTATTGTGGTGACAACAACCACGCTTGGTGGATGAGTGAAGAAAACTCAAAAAAACTATGTGAGCGTGCTGACAAGATTAGAAACACAATGATTGGAGAATATTCGCCAATGTTGATTTTACCAGATTCAACTGAAGAGAATTGGATTAACTCATACAAAGTAGAGGCTGATTATACTGTACTATATTTCTGGGATCCAAATTGTGGTCACTGTAAAAAGACAACTCCAAAACTTCAAGTTCTTTATGACAAGAAGTTTAAAGAAAGAAACATTGAAATTTTCTCTGTAGGTAAGGCGACAGGAAGTGATTTTGAAGATTGGAAAAAATACATCAAAGAGAATGAGTTAACCTTTATTAATGTCGGACTAACACAATCTGTTTATAACCAAGCAATGGAAGATCCAAGACCATTACTTCAAAAAACAACATTGCAAAGTTTGAATTATACAGATACTTATGACATTTACTCTACTCCGAGAATATTCATTTTGGATAAAGACAAAAAGATCAAATTCAAACAATTGTCAATCGGACAGTTAGAAGAAATTCTAGATGACCTTACAGGACATCATGATGACGTGAAACTTTACCCGAAAGAAGACCCTGAAAATGGAGCTACTGATCCGGATGACGATCATGGTGACCACGACGGTCACAATCATTAAAAAATTTAAAGCCTTCTTATTAATAAGAAGGCTTTTTTTAGGCTGCTACTTTTAACTTTTTTTCGTCTATTCTGTGAACTAAATTGAATATCCATTGTTATAATTATTAGAACAACTGATTGTAATGAAATCATGATTTGTTCGACAAAAGAAACTGAAGATTTTGAGCGGGTGTTCAATTGATAGTAGAATATTACTTTTTCATAAGTTTTGGGTTAAATGAAAAGATCTACACATCAATCCACTCGCTCATTTTTTTATTCTAACCTTCTCTAGAAAATTTTCTTTCGCAATATTTAAATCAACATTTTCATTGATACCGCTCACTGTACCCGATTCTGAAAATTGCCATGCTAATACATTGTCTAAATACATCAGAGGACAATCTACATTGTATTGTGCGATCCAAAACAATTCAGTTACAACCAAACTTGAAGACTCAATGTGAGTTTTATAAAAGTTAGAATAGGTATAGATCAAAGGACGCTCGTCAATCCTCTCTTCAATTCTATCCATGAAAGTACTGATAGAGTCAATTAGCCTCTTCGAACTAAAGCCCTCATCCACCTCAATATCTATTACCGGTCTCAGATTGTAGTTGAATTTGTAGGATTCGTCTACAAAAAAATCTGCTTGCTTAATAGCAGACTCTGATGGAATAAAATAATGATAGAAGCCAGCATCTACACCATTTTCTCTGGCCTGTCGAACATTGTACTCTGCTTTGTCATCTTTGACAGAAATACCTTCTGTGGCTTTAATGTAAACGAACTGAATACTATCATTCTTAACATTCATATCACTCACTTGCTCCCAATTTATATCACCTTGATAATGAGAAACGTCAATTCCTAAGACTGGATATGACTGCGGGATTTCAGAGCCATAAGAGTAGAACAGCTTATTATTTGGAGCTTGATTTGTGTTTAAAAGAAGAAAACCTAAATATCCTGTCAAGAAGACAGAAATAATGATTGCTAGTTTTGCTTTCCACCTCATCAAAAGTCAATTTTTAAGCCATCATAGGCGATTTCAACATTAGCCGGTAATTCTTTCGACACCTCATTATGTTTTCCCATCAAATGTGAGATATGTGTGAGGTATGCCTTTTTAGGATTCATCTCTTTAATGAACGCCAGTGCTTGATCTAAATTGAAATGAGAAATGTGGTCAGTTCTTCTCAAGGCGTTGATTACAATAACATCTGACCCTTTGATCTTTTCTTTTTCAGATTCTGATATGTAGTTGGCGTCTGTAATATAAGTTAGCCCTCCAACTCTGAAAGCCTTAACTGGAAGTTTATAATGAAGCACATCAATTGGGATAATATCCATTGACCCAATTTTAATATGATCGTCTGAGATGTCATTTAAATTGACCTTTGGAATGCCAGGGTATTTGAAACCAGAAAAAACATAATAAAATTCTCTCTTTAATGCTTCCTGAACACTTTCAGTCGCATAAATCTCCATATCCTTATCAGCCTTGAAATTGAAAGCTCTGATGTCATCCATACCAGCCACATGATCTTTATGCTCATGGGTATACAGAATAGCGTCTACCATCTTTACATTGTTTGAAAGCATCTGCTGTCTGAAGTCTGGGCCTGTGTCTATGACCACATTTTTATCTCCATCCGAAAACATAAATGAAGTTCTGAGCCTTTTATCTTTGATATTTTTGGATGCACAAACTTCGCACTCACAACAAATCACAGGTACTCCTTGAGAAGTTCCAGTTCCTAAAAAAGTTGCAGAAAAATTCGCCATTAAAGAATGGAGTTATTGTTGCAGCACCCAATTGGTACCGTTATTCTGGTCCATCTTGATAATACCGTATGTGGTATTGTAATAAATCTTTTCGAAGTTAGTTGGGCCGTCTTTGTCAGGATCAGTAGATAGTAATTCATCTACTTCAAAAACATTGTACCATTCAACACTATTAAAGACTATTGTGTCGTGAAACTCAATCAAATCCTTAAAGAAACCTTGTTCTAAACCAACAGGAGTGATCGGCATTTCAAATAAATTATGTCTTTGTGCGCCACTGTTATCTCTGTATGGCATGTAAACAGCCAAAGTTTTTTGAGATTCATCTTCTGTTTGAAGATATCTCAATCTGAACTCAAATTCATGAGAAGGTGAAACATTCAAAGTGAAATAGGTTTGATCCCAAGCGAAATACTCTTCTGATCTAACTCTTTCTTTGAAATTCAATATCCAAGTAGAATCCAATGCTGGCATCTTTTTAAATACTAAATCTCCTGAAGAATATGGTACGAATTGAATATCACTTTCTGTATAGGGTGTGGCTCCTTCAGGCAAGTTAGTTGTATCTGTGGGTTCAACCTTATTACAAGAGGCTAATGCTATGAGCATTGAGCTGAATACTATGAGTGTAAGTCGTTTCATTACCTTAATTACGTAAATGTAATTCAATTTGTTGCCTGATGCAACTATTTTCTGCCCAGGTAGTACCGATACCCGAAGCCTATTGACAGAAATCTCGTAATTCCTTGATAATCTTCTTCAAAGAGATTTGGGATTTTATCAATGCATAAATATTGAGGTCCAAATTCTGAAAAGACCATGTTATAGCCCAGTACAAAGCTAAATCCATCTTCTGAATTCTTATCTGTCAATAATAATAGTTCTACTTGTGGTTCTACGAAAAAACTTGACTCCTGATAAGGCTTACCTAACTCTGCTCTACATGAATCGTTTGAAGAGATTATATGGGTGTATCCCATTCTCACACTTGTAGAAATTGAAAATCGATCAGTGATAAACTTTTCATATCCAACCTTACCATATCCAGAAGGCATGTGTAATCCCCCACCCCAGTTGGCATTATTCAAGGCAAAAGAATTTATAATCATGAATGAATATTTCGCTCCAACTCCAAATGTTAATCCCTTATAAACATTGTATTGATAGTTGAATCCACCATTAAACAAACCGTTCATGACTCTTTTAAATGATTCATTTCTACCTTGACCTGGAATTCCTACGTCAACACTAAAGCTTCCTTCAGGTTGGAACACCTTTACTTGAGCATTAGTATTAACACCTAAAAATAGGAGAATGATGAATAGGGTATTTCTTATTTGTTTGACCACTATGGCTTAACGGTTTTACGCTCTTAAAATTGTTATTCCTCTCAAGATTTTAGCGTTATCTGAAGTTAAATATAGGTAATATTTACCCGTTGGATACTCGTTAGGATCAAAATCAAAAGGATACTCTAGATTTGAAACTACTGTATCAACAAGACATTCCACCAACTTCTCATTTTCGTCAAGTAGCTCAACCTTTACACCCACAGGTTCAGGAGATTCGATCAAGAACTTAGTCTTGGTTGAAAAATTGTTGTATTGAGAGGTAATCAATGAAACAGAATTCATTGCCTGTAATTTCGCTCTTTTAAACCTCTTCAAATACAGCATGTATGCTGCGATCGAAAGAAAGATTGCTGCCGAGAGATATAAAATTCCTAAAATGATGTCAAAAGACGATAACTTTCCCATTACAATGATATTACTCCTTCAATTCCCTCCATTTGCACATACTTGGCAATAATGTCTTCACTACTCAGCATCATTTGCTTAATCGTAATTGAAGAATAATTTCCATTTTTTGACTTTCTCAACTGATATTCTGCTGTCTCGTCAAAAATGCGCTTAATTTGAATTAGTTTTTCAGGATCTTCTTTTATGATAAATTTGAAAGGATACTGTAGCGGAAAATTCTGCTCTGCCAATAGTTCTTTTAATTTATCGTACTTGCTCATAATCAATTATTTTCTTAGCTCTTACAACTGCCTCAGTCAAAATAGAAAGTGGCTCAGAATCTAGCTTTTCAAAAGCACGACAAAGATAATCGTTTATTTCTGATTCACGGATAAGTGAAGACCTCAAGTATTTCAGAATTTTATAGGGATCGAGAGGATCTGACATTTTAACGGTTGTAAAGCTTTCATGCCTATTGTCAATTTCGTAACTCGCTAAACGAGCAATTAACTTTGATTGTACTTTCCATAACTGCAAAAGGGAATGGGCCAGTTCTTCGGCATTTTGAGAATTAGAGACCTTTAACTTGATTGTCATTAATTCTGAAATAGTATTCTCAAGGAAATTTTCAAGACTAACATCCGTGACCAAAACTTGTTTCTCAAAGTTTAATTCTAGACTAACAGAAGACGCTAAACGTTCAGCATTTTTTCTAATGATAGTGGGATGCGGGATTTCCCGCAAAAACTTTTGTTTCACGTCAAATAAAAGTTGTTCTTCTTTGTTTGAATCCAATTTATTGAATTTGTTTGAGCCACTCTATTGCTTCTTCTTCTTTCTCAAAGAGCTTCGCTTCGTAAGAATGGGGAACCACTAGCACACCAATCTTAAAAAACATTCTAGAAGCTGGATTCAAAACTACGAAAGCTTCTGCTTTTTTGAAGTCTGTTCGATAATCTTTTTTGAAAAACTTCAGATACTTGTTTTCCATCTTAAAGCCTTCTTGTACGATTACCAAAAATTTCATTTCATCATCCTTGCCCAGAAGTTCTTGGTAATGGCCATAGAGCTCTTTGTACTCGACCGTGGTCAAATACGCATTGGGTTTGAACACAATTTTTATTGTATCCTGATCCAACTTAGAAATATATGCCGACTTAGTCTCAATCATTTTCCTAAATTTGATAACCGCCTATATAGAGTTTTTCATGCAGCAGTTCCCATCAATTTACAAAAAAATTCAACACGCCTTAAACGATTTACCTGCGGATTTGGCACATAAGGAGATGTATCCTTCTAGAAAGACGATTCAAGAGGTTGATTTGAATAAGGTCTCTTACAAAACTTCTTCTGTCTTAGTGCTCTTCTTTGAGATGGCTGGTGAACTTCAGCTTATTCTTACTCAACGCAATGAATACAAGGGAAAGCACAGTGGTCAAATTAGCTTCCCTGGAGGCAAAAAAGAAGACACTGATAAATCGATTGAGTTCACGGCTTTGAGAGAAACTGAAGAAGAGATTGGCTTAAGCACAAAAAATATTGACATTATTGGAAAGCTGTCAGATGTTTACATTCCTGTCAGCAACTTTTTGGTGCACCCATTCATAGCCTTTCATCAGGGACAGCCGGACTTTAAGGCCAATTATGAGGTCAAAGAAGTGATTACTTTTAATGTTGAACTACTTTTAAAAAGTGAAACTCTGAGTACAACAGATATTAAAATGGCTGAAGGCTATTCTATGAAAGACATCCCATGCTTCATTATTGAAGGAAAGATAGTTTGGGGAGCGACAGCAATCATACTAAATGAAGTGCGACACATTCTCATGAAATAAAAACGCCCTCTTTCAATTGAAAGAAGGCGTTAGAAATCTTTGATCTTTGTAATCTAGAATCTTACTCTAGCAAATCCAAATGCTGCTGAAATTGTTGGTGAGTTCTGAGAAAAGAAAGTTACTGCATCTCTAGATGCTATTCCAACCTCATAAGCTCCACCACCAAGAACGAAGTTAACTCCAAGTGGAACTTGAATATCGTAACCTCCGCCACCTGTAACACCAAGCATAATGAAAATTTGACTTTTTCCGGCTGGAATAATAATGTCTCCACCAGCTCCCCAGGCAAATCCATTAATTGATCCTGGAAGTGTTCTATCAAAAGGTGAAACCAAGTCGATTCCGAAATGAGCTATTTTCCCTAACTCTAAAGATGCTCCGAATCTAATAGTCCCTGGTAATTTAATTTTAGTCTCTTCTAACCCTCTAAGTTTGAAAAGACCTGATTCTTCTAACAACTCTGGAACAGAGTTCGCGATATTCATGTCTTCTAAGCCTTCATTGCTGTAACTTACAACTAATGTATCAACGCCTTCATAAACGTTCCCAGTATAGGTCATTGTACCAATATTTGTAACTGAGGCCGCTAAATGTAAGCTATTGAATAATGTAGCGTGTACACCAAAGTCTACTCCGAACCCCTGTCCTACTGACGATCTCCAAAAGTTTTGAGCTTGCCCAGCAATTGCTGAAGGGTTTCCAGACGCTACGGCTCCATAATCTAAATCAAAGCCAGGAGAAAGTGCTGATATCATGGTATAGGTTGAACCATCACTTGTCATATCCATCATTGCAATTCCTTGAATGTACTTGGCTCCTACACCAGCATATAAAGAGAAAGTACTATCTGCTCCGAATAATTTTCGCCCATAACCGATATGATATTCTCTGTTCAAGCTAAATCTCATATAACTATCTCCAACAATTTGAGAGATCGGGTTCGGAAACGAAGCTGTTCCTCCAATAACGTTTGCTGCCGAATCTGGACGCATATTTTGATAGTTCTCAATATTTGAAGTGTCAACTCCTGTGTCATACTGAAGCGTATCAAAGTATTCAGAGAATTTACCTTGAAACAACATATCTGTAAATGATTCATCAAAATTTGAATTCCATGACGCTCTTGACCTCAGTGAAAAAGCGATTCCTCCAAACTTCTCATTTTGATAAGAAATACCGAACATGTTATAATCCCAGTTAAATGCGAAGTCAGACGCGAATCCTTGTGCTGCAGCAATCTTATCTTCATAAGAAAGCGTATCCAAATTTCCACTTTTCAATACTCCCCATATATTATCTCTCAAATCTTGTTTAGCTAGAGACTCAGAATAAATTGACATTCCGAATTCTGAGGTTCCCATTGTCACACTCTTCTCTTCATAAGCCTTTATACCAAGATTGGCAGGATTAATTCCTAAACAATGGTAATCAGTTACGAATGTTGAAGAAACTCCTTTACCAGCAGCTGGGTAGGCAATAAATTCATTTTGCGCTTGCGAAACGAAGGTCATTCCCAGAGCGATTAGAGTAATTATTTTTTTCATAGTTTGTTTTTGGTAATAAAAAACCCTGAATTGGATTAACCAAGTCAGGGTTTCAATTTAGATATTATTCAACTAATCGGCAAATTTTTCTATTACTTCCTGAGTTACCCCAGTGTTAGAAAAGCCTCCGTCATGAAATAAGTTTTGCATGGTTACATACCTTGTTAAATCAGAGAATAGTGACACACAGTAATTTGCACAATCATCAGCTGTTGCGTTTCCAAGAGGCGACATCTTTTCAGAGTAGCTAATGAATTCGTTAAAACCTTTAACTCCACTTCCTGCCGTAGTCATAGTAGGTGACTGTGAAATAGTATTCACACGCACTTTAGATTTAACTCCGTAGTGATATCCAAAACTTCTTGCAATTGATTCAAGATAAGACTTGTTATCAGCCATGTCATTATAATCCGGAAAAACTCTTTGAGCTGCAATGTATGAAAGAGCTAACACAGAACCCCAGTCATTAATTGCTTCTTTTTTGTAAGCCGTTTGTAAAACTTTATGAAATGACAATGCCGAAACATCTAATCCTTTCATAGTCCAATCGTATTTCTCATCAGTATAATGTCTTCCTTTTCTAACATTCACTGACATCCCTATTGAGTGAAGGATAAAATCGATTTTACCCCCAAGAATCTCCATTGATTGATCAATTAAGTTCTCGATATCTTCAACAGATGTTGCGTCAGCTGGAATTACAGTTGAACCAGTTTTCTCAGCAAGATTATTAATCTCACCCATTCTCATTGCGATTGGTGCGTTTGTCAAAACAAATTCAGCACCTTCTTCATGAGCTTTTTCAGCTACTTTCCAAGCAATAGATTGATCATTTAGTGCTCCGAAAATTATTCCTTTTTTTCCTTTTAATAGTCCTGTAGACATAATTGTTTGTTTGGTTTGATGCGCGCAAATTTATGAATTTCTTTGACTAAAATACACTCATCATTTTTAATAATCCAACAACTGCTAAAGCACCACCTAGACCAAAACAAACAAAGGCTCCGATTTTGTATCCTTTAATTGCAGACCCAAGACCAGCTTGTAACTCATCTTCAGATTTTGTAGAAACGATAAAAGGGTATTTTTTATCTTTTGGTTTAGACATAATTAGAGATCCATCTCTGTCATTAGCATCACCAAGAACATATAAATCTTGTCCTAATTTAATTCCAATTTCTTTGTACTCATATCCGATAGTTCTGTGGTTTGAGTTTCCTCCTCCACCTAAACCAATAGATACTCCACCTAATTTGATATTCAAGCCAGATTGATTAGGCTCTCCTTTTTCAAACTTAGAATGTAACTGCATTGTGTCAAGTTTAGATTTCTTCGGATTAATCGCAATAAATCCTGTAGCATCCTTAACACCAAATCCATCAGCCCAAACTTCGTTTTCAGAAACTGTATCTGTTTTCTTGACCCATTTCTTTTGCATGTTTCCTTGAGAATCTTTCTTATTCTCCAAACGTTCATACTTGTGAATCACTTCTGACTTATAATACACTACTGATTCATTTGACTGCTCAGCAGTTAATGGCTGATCTGAATGTGCCTTTCCCTTTAACTCACAAAAATGTGTAAAGTTTCCGGACCCCATTGAACCATTTATACTATCATAGTTTTCTTTCACCTCAGACACTGTTGACGTGTCAGTAAGATCTAGGTGTGCAGATTGCCCTGCTTTCTTACCCATTACCATCCATAAAATAAGGCCGACTATTGCAACTACGGCTCCTCCGATTAAAAATCCCATATAAGTTTTGATTTAAATTTTTATGAATATATAAATTATTTTGATTTACAATTAATACTGCACACCATCAAATTATCAACTGACTATAATCATTGAGTAAGTGAACTTTTGATTGCTCACTTTGTTCTATCTTTGTAAGGCAGTGAGCGAAGAAGAGAAAAAAAAATCGACATTTATAAATCCTATCGACCCCGATAAGATTACCGAAAATCCGCATTCTTTAGAATATGGTCATCATGTTGGATCAGCTGTTATCAAAGCTGAAGATGTTGGTAAACAAAAAGGTCGTGCTCTTTCAGCAATGGAGCATCAGACAGACCAGCAGTTAGGTCAGATTTATGAGCAAATGAAATTGCTAGCCGAACAGGCTAAAAAAATCAATAAGCGTAAAGAGATTTCTGAAAGCATCTATCAAGCTAATTTCAGATTCGAACCCATCATCAATCACACCTATTACTTGTACGAAGACGAAAATACAGAACATGTATTATCTATCATTGGACCAAATCAATGGGGCCGATCTCGAAAAAACAAATATGTCTGGGTAGCCACAATTAAACTACTTGCTGATCATACTTGGGAGATATTGGAAACAGGTGACGAAGATGACGATTCTATTATAGAAGAATAGATCCTTTGGATTTAATCTTCTAATTTCTATCTTTAGAAAAACGACTTACGTATGAGAATTGAAGCTGAAAATCTTGACGATTATATTACAAAATGCCCTGAAGATAGGCAAGAACCAATGACGAAATTGGCAGAAGCCATTCGGTCTAACATTGATCCAGATTTTTCAGAAGGTATGAGTTATGGAATGCCCGGCTGGGTTGTGGGCCACGAATTATATCCTGATGGATACCACTGTAAACCTGCAGAGCCACTACCATTTATAAGTTTGGCCTCTCAAAAAAACTTCATAGCTGTTTATCACATGGGAGTATATGCTAACGAAGACCTTATGAAGTGGTTTTTAGCTGAGTACCCTAAACATTCTTCTAAAAAATTAGATATGGGTAAAAGTTGCATTCG
>Ga0316204_10006361_pt1 | contig 18259 bp, 17 predicted proteins | sample 6monrhotite_MG_2_FD_205661 | JGI IMG/M metagenome (GOLD analysis project Ga0316204, IMG submission 205661) | Microbial mat bacterial communities from mineral coupon in-situ incubated in ocean water Damariscotta River, Maine, United States -... | ecosystem: Environmental > Aquatic > Marine >... | reverse complement strand
TCAAACAAGGGAGCGTAGATCGAGCTATGTGGATTTATATTCTTCGACGTACGCTGTTACTCTTACCTGTTTTTTTCATTATATCGATCGTGGTATTTGCGCTCATTCATATGGTGCCGGGCAGTCCGATTGATTCCCTGTTGGGTCCTGGTTCTCTGGACAGTGATCGGGAATTACTCATCATTGCTCACGGTCTGGATAAGCCTCTTGTTGTTCAGTATTTTGTCTGGCTCAAAGCGTTTCTGTTTGGCGATATGGGGCGATCCATTATCGAAAAACAACCCGTCGCCGATATGATTTTCTACAACATGCCCTTCACCCTTCGGCTGGGCATCGCTTCGTTGGTTATTTCCTTCGTATTTGGCGTTTTCTTGGGGATCATTTCAGCCGCCTATCGAAATACGATAATCGACTATATCGCCATGGTCATTGCCTTGCTGGGGGTAACGGTTCCGGCCTTTTGGCTGGGTTTAATCCTCATGCTCATTTTCTCAGTAACGCTTGGATGGTTCCCGGTATCGGGTTCAGGTAGTTGGCAAACTCTGGTGCTCCCCGCAATTACCGTCGGATTGGGAGGCGCAGGGTTGGTCGCCCGGATCACCCGCGCCAGCATGCTGGAGATGTTCAACAAAGAATTTATTTTGCTCTTGTACGCAAAAGGTCTGAGTAAAAAGACAATCGTCGTCAACCATATCTTCAGAAACGCGCTGATGCCTATCATTACGATTTTAGGGCTGAGGCTGGGGTGGATTTTGGGCGGCGCGGTGACCATTGAAATTGTGTTCAGCCGCCCCGGTATTGGAAATATGTTACTGACAGCCCTTTACCGACGAGACTATCCCGTTGTCCAGGCTTCCCTCCTGTTTCTGACAATGGCCGTCATCATAGGCGCCTTCATTGCAGATATCATTTACTCCTACGCAGACCCCAGGGTGCGGGACACATACAAATGATCCGTTTTAAAACAAGGAAAATAGGAAACCCAGATGCGTGAACCCGTTCATCAATCTGCCTGGGTTGTGATCTTCAGGCGATTTTCTGGTAACAAAATGGGCGTCTTCGGCACGGTCCTCATTTTGGGCCTGGTTTTCACGGCTGCGTTTGCTCCTTTTTTAGAACCGCATTCATTCAAAGACCAGAATATCGAACTCATGAATGCCGCACCTTCACAAACCCATTTGTTGGGGACTGATGAATTTGGCCGTGACCTGCTAAGCCGCATTATCCGGGGTGCCAGAATATCCTTTGTTGTCGGTGTCCTGTCTGTCGCCATTTCCGTCGTCATTGGCGTTTTTATCGGGGCGATTGCAGGATTTTATGGCGGGACTGTTGACGTCGTGCTCACAACCATCGCCGACTTAACCTGGTCTATGCCAGCCATATTAGTGGCGCTCCTATTGGTCGCGATTATAGGGCCCGGCCTGGAAAGTGTCGTTCTGGCCATTGGGCTTTCCTATTGGGCGGAGTTCGCGCGCCTTATCCGTGGGCAAATCCTGTCCTTGAAAAATGCAACCTTCATTGAAGCAACAAGAACGTTAGGCGCGTCCGATGCTGTCATTTTATTTAAACACCTGATCCCAAATTGTATTTCTCCCATCATTGTTGCCGCTACGATTGGCGTTGGCAATGCGATCGTACTTGAGGCAACACTTGGTTTTCTTGGTATGGGTGCACAGCCGCCAACACCCAGTTGGGGTGCGATGATGAGCAGTGGTACCGCCTATCTGTTTATCTCGCCCTGGGTCATCATTTTTCCGGGTATCGCCATGATGTTAACCGTATTGGGGTTCAACCTGTTCGGAGATGCGTTGATCGATATTCTCGATGTCAAAAACAATGATTCCGCAAAATGACGTTTCTCAAAATTACAGATTTAGCCGTTGAATTTACGGTCAACAAAAAAACGGTTAAACCCATAAGCGGCGTGTCGTTTGAAATGAAATCCGGCGAGGTCCTGGGCGTGGTCGGTGAGACCGGCTCGGGAAAGTCGTTAACAGCGCAGGCCATTATGGGTTTAACGCCTCTGGTAGGTGGCCGGGTGTCGGGTTCCATCCAATTTGGTGATCATGATTTACTAACGCTTTCCAATGATCAAATGCAATCGATCCGCGGTGCTGAAATATCTTATATTCCGCAAAACCCGATGACGTCGCTGGATCCAGTTTTTCGGGTTGGTGACCAGATTATTGAAGGCATCAGGAAACACCACAAAATTTCTAAAAAGCAGGCCAAAGAGCAGACGCTTGAAATGATGGCAAAGCTGCGCATCCCCTCACCTGAACGGGTTTATATGCAGTACCCACACCAACTATCCGGCGGATTAAAACAAAGAATCGTTATCGCTATTGGATTGATAACCGACCCAAAACTTTTGATTGCAGATGAGCCAACAACGGCGCTGGATGTAACCGTGCAGGCGCAAATCATGCACTTGTTTAAGGAGCAATTAATTGTAAAGGGAATTAGCCTGCTTTTAATTACCCATGATTTGGGTGTTGTTGCTCAAGTTTGTGACAAAGTCGCGGTGATGTACGCTGGAAACATTGTCGAGTATGGCGACATTGACGTTATTTTTAGCAATCCCAAACATCCTTATACCCAGGCTCTGTTGGCCTGCATCCCGTCGATGGGGATGGAGAAAGGTTCTCTTGCCGCGATTAGCGGCAACGTTCCGAATGCCGGAAATTACCCGCTTGGGTGCCGCTTCCATCCGCGCTGTCCACACATAAAACCGCAGTGCAAAACGGAAGTTCCGCTGATGCAGGATGTATCGAACGGGACGTGGACGGCTTGTCATAAATACGAATGAAGGAGAAGGACGAACAGTGAAAAACTTTTTGGAAGTTGAAAACTTATCCGTCTCCTTCGGCGTAAGAGGGGGGCTTCTTCTCCGCCAGGTCGGAACCATACAGGCTGTGAACAATGTTTCGTTTTCGGTTGCGAAGGGTGAAGCCGTTGGCGTCGTCGGGGAGTCCGGTTGTGGAAAATCCACATTGGCCCGTTTGATTCTAAGGCTGATTGAACCATCGAGCGGACGTGTTGTGCTCAACGACACTGATATCCTGACCTTGTCAAAACAGGAGTTGCGGGCGCAACGACGCCATATGCAGATGGTCTTCCAGGATCCGTTCTCTGTTATGGACCCGCGCTATACAATATTCGAAAGCCTGAGTGAACCCTTCAAAATCAGACAGATCAAACACACAGCGGATGAGAGACTGGCTAAGGTCAATGCTTTGTTGGAAATGGTGGACCTTTCCCCCATGCACGGGCATTCCTACCCCCACCAACTTTCTGGCGGGCAAAAACAACGGGCCGATATCGCCAGGGCCCTTGCGTTATCGCCTGAATTTTTGATACTGGATGAACCGACAGCGGCGCTCGATGTCTCTGTCCAGGCTCAGGTTATCAACTTACTGGCGGACCTTCGAAAGCAGTTGAACCTGACCTTCCTTTTTATCTCCCATGACCTGTCTCTCGTCAGTTATTTTTGCGACCGGGTTATCGTCATGTATTTGGGTCGTATTATGGAGATTGTATCAGCCGAAGACGTCGGTGCACGTCCTCACCATCCTTATACCAAAGCGCTGACGGACAATATTTTCAGCACGGTGCCGAACAAAGAAAGCCAAATTCCTATTTTGGAAGGTGAGGTGCCGAGCCCGTTTAATTTGCCATCCGGTTGTGTATTCGCCTCACGTTGCAACAAAGTACAAACCTTGTGCCGCGAGCAGTCCCCCGTGTTGACCGCGACGCCAGAGGGTGGCGAAGTCGCCTGCCACTACCCACTTAGCTAACAAAACTTTCGGCCCCCATCGCATAGAATACAGGAGATACTTGATGGCATTTAGAGTCCTCACCGCCGATTTATCCCATGAGACCCACACATTTAACATCTACAACGCGGATTTGCAGGCTTTCAAAAATGGGTATCTGCTGATTGGTGATGACGCCATCGCTGCCAGGGGCGACGCCAACACCGAGCTTGCTGGTTTTCTTGATGTTGGGCGTATTCATGGCTGGCAAATTGATCACGTTTTAAGTGCGTCGGCCGGTCCCTGTGGCCGGGTAACGCGGGTTGCCTTCGAGTGGTTCTGCGACCGCATTATCTCGGTTCTTAAGAGCGCCCATTACGATGGAGTCCTCCTTGGATTGCATGGTGCCATGGTCCCCGATTTTTGCGAAGATGGCGAAGGCGAGTTGCTCAAGCGTATCCGTGCGTCGCTGGACCAACCAACACCGATCGCCATGACCCTGGACCCCCATGCCAATGTCAGTCAGCAAATGTGTTCGCATGCCGACATCATCGTTTCCATGAAGACCTACCCGCATATTGACATGCGAGAGATCGCCCGTCAGGCCGGTCAAATCCTACAGCGCACGATGGCAGGTGAAATTACACCGCGGACAATTTGCATCTCGCGCCCCATGCTGGAAGAAGTTAACGGTGGCCGCACTGACATCGGTCCGATGATCGAGCGCCTTGCCGCGGCGCGCCACTATGAAGAACGGGACGACGTTTTTGCCGTCAGTGTTAATGCCGGCTTTGCCAGTTCCGATATCACCGACGCCGGACCCAGCGTACTGGTTACTGGCCAGGGTGATTTTGCCGCCCATGCCGCGTTTGCCGAAAACATCGCTGACGATATTTGGAACCGGCGATTCAAGCCCCTGAACGACTACCTGAGTGTTGAAGCCGCCGCCGCCCAAGCCGTCGATTACGATGCTGGTGACGGCCCTTTGGTGATCGCGGACTATGCGGATAATCCCGGCGGTGGCGGTTATGGCGATTCCACCGAACTGTTGCGAGCGCTCCTTGACGCCGGAGTCACCGACGCCTGCTTTGGTCCGATGGTGGACAGCGAAGCGGCTTCAATTCTGCATGAAAGCCAAATTGGTGAACAAGTCACGATTACGCTTGGCGGCAAAACCGACGTCCGGTTCGGCGGCGGGCCGCTTACTCTTGAGGGCGAGCTCATCACCCTCAGCGACGGTCACTATATCGGCGACGGTGCGATCATCGGCGGCTTGGCAGGGTCTTTCGGTTCCAGTGCCGTGATACGGGTCGACGGTATTGATATACTGGTTGTGAGCAATTCCAAGCAGATGCTTGATTTGCAGCAATTCAAGGCTTTCGGTATCGATCCCGCGAGCAAGCGGGTTGTTGCCCTGAAGTCCATGCAGCATTTTCGTGCAGCCTTTGAGCCTATCGCCGGAGAGGTTATCGTTTGCGACAGTGGTGCACTCTGCACGCTCCAATATGAACGACTGCCCTATCAAAATGTACGCAGGCCCATATTTCCCCTCGATCAGGCAGAAACCTGAAGCGGTTCAATCCATAAGCTCTATATCAAGGCTTTCTTTAAAGCTGTGATGGCGCTTGAAGGGCTTGTTAAGACGGGGCACTTATAGATGTCCTCAATGTCGATTCTGGCTTTTGCCATGGAAAATTGCGCCAGCATGATTGCATCGCAATGGGTTAGTTGCTTTGCCTTTTCTTTGATGATGCGATTGTGTTGATCGATCCCGCCTTGCGCCAATAGTTCCATGGCGCCTTCTGCAAATATCGATTCCAATAGTACAGTCCGGCCAGTATCACGTGCCATCTGTTCAAATTCAGCCTGCATTGACGGGATACTCGGTTGAAAGGTTGCGATCATGCCGACCCGTTGAAAGGAATTGATGGCTTCACGAAACATCGCCTCATTGGGTTTAAGGGTTGTCAGCGGGGCAACAGAATTCGCCGCCATTTCGATGGCGGGACCGAATGCTGAGCAAGTAAAAAGGATGGCGTCAGCGCCTGTGTCTTTCGAATAAGTGGCAAGGCGTTCAAAACGCTCGATCATCTCAGCTGTCAGCTTGCCCGACTTTGCCAGATCAGGAGCTAGGGAATCTTCCAGTAAATTAAAGACATCAGCCTCTGGCCATTGTTCCGTAAACGCCGTGTTGACGGGTTCTACGGCGAGTGGTGTCGCATGGATCAGGGATATACGCGGCATGGAGACGAGCCTTAAGCCAAATTATTCAGTTGGACAATAGGGGCTCAGAATATCCGCTCGCGCGCTCATTACAAGCGAGGGGATTTGAATGGGCGCATTAAACCGCTTTCGAGTGCCTGGCCTTACCCGTGTCAAGAAACTGGTCAAACACAGCGCAGACAGCGCGTACGTAGGGCTGCCCTGCTTCTGTGATTTGAATTTCACCACCTTTGACGTGGACCAGGCCATCGGCCCCCATTCGCTGGATTTTTGTTAATTCGATAGCAAATTCGCTCATCATCACGCCCGCGTTTTGACAGAGTGCAGCAAGATCTACGGACAGGTCACACATCAGCCGTTCAATGATCTCTCTACGGAGGCTATCGTTGGCGGAAAGCGCGATCCCGCGAGCGATCGGAAATGTATTTTTTGAGATTGCCGCCTTGTATTGGCGCTCAGATGACGTGTTTTGCACATAACCTTGCGGCATGCGTCCTATAGCCGACGCGCCTAATCCAATAAGTGTCGATGCTGTATCTGTGGTATACCCCTGAAAATTACGATGTAGCTCACCGGCATGTTTGGCTTTTGCCATTGGATCTTCAGGTTTTGCATAATGATCAAGACCGACGGCTTGATAGCCATTTTTTTCAAGCAACTCGGCAATGGCGGCGGCCTGTGCCAATCGCTCCTCACTGGACGGTAAGTCATTGTCATTGATCATCTTCTGGTGAGATTTCATCCACGGCACGTGCGCGTAACCAAATACGGAGTAGCGATCAGCCTGCAGGCTTAGCGAAAGCTCTGCGCTGCGTTTAGCGTCGGCGATGGTTTGTTTGGGCAAGCCATACATCAGATCGAGATTGATTTTTTCGATACCGGCATCTCGCAACCAAGTGACGACGGTTTTGGTTTGGTCCAGGGTTTGGATTCGATTGATTGCTTTTTGCACAGACGCGTTGAAGTCCTGTACACCGACACTTGCACGGTTGACACCCGATGCCGCCAGCGTCTTCGCCATATCATGCGTCATCGTGCAGGGATCAATTTCTACGGCAATTTCTGCGTCGGGATCGACGTCAAACTGGGTCCTCAATCGGGTCATTAGCGCTGCAAAATCATCAGGCGAAAGGATCGTGGGCGTGCCGCCGCCCCAATGAATATGTTTGACGGTTTGTCGCCTCGGTATAAGGGCTGCAACCAACGCCATTTCCAATGCCATGTGTTTGGCGTAGTCAGATATGGGGTTATATTTTTTGGAAATTTTCGTGTGGCACCCGCAATACCAACACATGCGTTGGCAAAAGGGGACATGGAGGTAAATTGAAAGAGTCTCATTTTTCGGCAGCGTTTCGAGCCATCTTTCATAGGTTTCCGACGTGACACCTGAATGAAAATGGGGGGCTGTAGGGTAGCTGGTATATCTGGGAACGGAACCGCCGTATCGATTGAGAAGTTTTTGCGTCATCGCCGGTCCTCATACTGAATTGCGGGTACAGGTTAATTAGAAACTGCCCGGTCCGTCGGATAGGCGGACCGGGCAAATAAGCCGGTTAAGCTAGGTGGTGCTGGAGAAACCTCAACCGCTCCGGCCTATACTGTGTATCCACGAAAGGGATCTTTTTCGTCATGTGTCCAAGTACCTTTGAACATCAACAAGATGCCATGACATGGCATCAATCACATTGATCTGGATCAATCGGAATATGATATTTCTATGCAACAAATCAGTTAACTTTTCACGGCCCTGCGGTTTGATGCAGATCATTGTCGGCCCGCGAACAATGGGGGAAACTTCCGCCTCTGTACACGGACGTTACTAATCAAGGTGAAACACCATGACCGCACGCGACAACGCCCCTGAAATTGGATCTATTCTGGCTTATGTGGATGGGGGGCCGGGGAGCGAGAGTGTTATTAAAACTGCGACAAAAATCGGAACCGTCTACAAGGCCCATGTCGAAGTTCTGCATATCGCCAAGTCGGTCGGGTCCGTATTGCCGCCTATGGATGTCGGCGGTAGCCTTGTCGCCGCGACCGAGATTTTTGAAATTATGAAAAATGAGTCAGAAGCTCGTGCCAATAAAGCAAAATCCGTTTTCGACCAATTTTGCCAAACAGAAAAAATCGAACGTGTTGATCCAGATTCTAACGAAACACTCTTGCATCAAGAATTGACGGTCTCCTGGAACCTGCTGACGGGTAGCGATGGCCGCGATCTCGCGCGCCGCGGCAGGCTGTTCGACCTGATCGTCATGGCGCGCGCCACAGATCAAATTGGTGGCGTGGATTCGGTTCAGCTCGAAGCGGCCCTGTTTGATTCTGGCCGTCCCGTTCTGATTGCTGGTGAACAGCTTGAGACGCTCTGCAGTACGGCGGTCGTAATCGCATGGGATGGATCGCGGGAAGCGGCTCACAGTGTGACATTGGCGTTGCCGCTATTGGCGAAAGCCAGTCAAGTTCATATCATCTCTGTCGGTACCCGTGAACCTGGGCTCGGGATTGAGGACTTTGGACGCTATTTAGCACGCCACGGAATTTCCGTTGAAAACTGCCAACTACCGAAGTCGAGTAAAAGCATTGCGCACGCCCTCGTCGACGCCAGCCTGGAAAAGAAGGCTGGAATGCTGGTTATGGGTGCCTATGGTCACAGTTCCCTTGGCGAAAGTTTGTTTGGTGGGGTAACGCGTGAGATGCTGGAAGAGGGAAAAATACCACTGTTAATGGCGCACTGAGCAAAATTCGCCTGCTATATAAATTTAGGACGCAATTTTTTTGTAATTCGGTGATTCCGTTCCTAAAATCTACTCAATGCACTTGCGTAAGGTGTAGAGGTGACTGATATACGCTCAGTGATGTGTTTGATGTACACTCTGCAAGGTCTGTGATACGCTCACGGTGAGGTGTCCGATAGTCTTGCTAGGATGTGTGCTTTGAACTTTATAAAGTAGAATTTAATGTCTCAGTTTAAAACACCCGTTGCCGTCCCTCTCGCTCCGGCTTTGCCGCGCAAAAAACAAGGTGTTTCGCCTTGTGCGGCGTGTGAGGTTCGTCATTTGGCGGTTTGTTCCGCCTTGGAGACAGACGATCTTGAGGAATTGGATTCAATCCTTACTCACAAAGGCTTGAGTGCCGGAGACACCTTGTTTGATGAAGGGGAGCCGGCGACGCATGTCTACAATCTCACCACAGGTTGCCTCAAGCTCTATAAATTGTTGCCAGACGGTCGACGGCAGGTGACCGGTTTTTTGTTTGCCGGTGATTTCGTCGGTCTCGCAAATAGTGAAGACTATATCTACAGCGCTGAAGCCGTATCTGACGTCAACTTGTGCAGCTTTGAAAAACACAAAATTGATAAACTTATGAACTCCCACTTAAGCCTTGAGAAGCGGCTGCTTGGGATGGCCCGCTTCGAATTGGCAGAAGCCCAGGAACAGATTCTATTGTTGGGTCGAAAAACCGCAAAAGAACGGATCGCTTCCTTCATACTGATGCTTTCCGAGCGCGCTCAACGGCGCGGTGAGCCGGATAATCCTGTAGAATTTCCGATGAATCGCAATGATATAGGGGATTATCTCGGTCTGACTACGGAAACCGTAAGCCGGACCATAACGCGCTTGCGAAAAAGTGGTGCCATAAGTCTGGATTCGGACCGCAGTATTGTCATTAACGAACGTGACAACCTCGTCGATATTGCTGAAGGCTTTTAGGTTTTCTAAAGGTATTTTCGGCTGTAGTTTCTTTCCCCCGGAATTCTCCAACACATTATTAAGGCTACATTATCACGTACATCAATGAACGTGCTCGCTACCGTTTGTGCGGTAAGGTCGAAATCCTACCTGGATAGAACGTCTATCGTTCTTCCCTTGCCTATGACCTAGATCAATGTGGCCTCCCTTCACCCGCGCTAAACAATCGACTTTCGTAGTTGAAACGGGAGGGATTTATGACGACTGGTGAACTTGCTTACATAGGATTCGTGGTTCTGGTTTTTGCGATTTTTTCGGGCGTGATGATTTGGGCTGAACGCAAAACTGGCTCCAGGTAGCGAATTGAAAATTTCTCCACCGACTTGACCTAGGTCAAGTCGGTTCAGGAGATTTCGTATTAAACATTAAGAATGTGCGATTTTGACCGGCATCTACCAGGGGTCAATGAGCGCCGTTGCGACCTTAAATTAGGGGGATACACATATTATGGGGTTCATTGCTTTGCCAATAGGGCTTAGTGCGGCTATTGGACTAACACTAGCTGCATACGCTCAAGATACAGCCATGTACGTTCATGGCTTGATTCTGTTTATCGGTAGCGTTCTTGCGGGTTTCTGGGTCATTAAAACCAGCATTGGCTCCGCAAAGGCGAGCGCCGTCGATGATCAGTCAAAATATAATGACGGCGTTATACGTGCCGGTGTTATCGCCTCCACCTTCTGGGGCGTTGTTGGATTTCTTGTCGGCGTCGTTATTGCATCGCAGTTGGCGTTCCCCGTTTTGAATTTTGATTTACCCTGGACAAATTTTGGCAGGCTCCGGCCCTTGCATACGTCGGCAGTGATTTTTGCCTTTGGTGGAAACGTCCTGATTATGACGTCTTTTCACGTTGTGCAACGGACCTGCGGCGCTCGTTTGGCCGGAAACTGGGCCCCGTGGTTTGTCTTTTGGGGTTACCAGATGTTCATTGTTCTGGCTGCTACCGGATATCTTTTGGGGGTCACCCAAAGCAAGGAGTACGCGGAACCGGAATGGTACGTGGATATTTGGTTGACCGTTGTCTGGGTGGTTTATCTGCTGGTTTTCTTAGCCACGCTGTGGAAGCGTAAAGAACCTCACATTTATGTCGCGAACTGGTTTTTTCTGGCATTTATTGTCACCGTTGCGTTGCTTCACATCGTCAATAACTTATCGATGCCTGTCAGTTTCGCCGGATCAAAAAGCTATATTTTGTGGGCGGGTGTTCAGGATGCGCTGACCCAGTGGTGGTATGGCCACAATGCAGTTGGTTTCTTCCTGACTGCTGGGTTCTTGGGCATTATGTATTATTATGTTCCCAAATTGGCGGGGCGACCGGTCTATTCCTATCGCCTCTCTATTGTCCACTTTTGGAGCCTTATTTTCCTCTATATCTGGGCAGGTCCACACCACTTGCACTACACGGCATTGCCAGACTGGGCTCAAACATTGGGAATGACATTCTCTATCATGCTGTGGATGCCGAGTTGGGGTGGTATGATTAACGGTCTGATGACCTTGTCAGGAGCCTGGGATAAACTGCGGACGGATCCGGTTCTGCGTTTGATGGCTGTTTCCATCGCCTTCTACGGTATGAGCACCTTTGAAGGGCCGCTGATGTCGATCAAGGCAGTAAACGCGCTGAGCCACTATACGGACTGGACAATTGGTCACGTACACTCCGGCGCGTTGGGTTGGGTCGGTCTGGTTAGCTTTGGTGCGATCTATTACCTGGCACCGCGCGTCTTCAACGCCTCGCGCCTCTATTCATTGCGCATGGTGTCCTGGCATTTCTGGTTGGCGACCATTGGAATTGTTATCTATGCGGCAGCCATGTGGGTGTCCGGCATTATGCAGGGCCTGATGTGGCGGGCATATGACAGCCTTGGTTTCCTCCAGTACTCATTTGCTGAAACCGTTGAAGCCATGCACCCGTTCTATGTGATCCGTGTCATCGGAGGGCTGATGTATTTAGGCGGCTCCCTGATCATGGCTTACAACGTTTATCGAACCATACGTGGTGACCAGCGGACGGAAAAACCGTACGAAGTTTCCAATGCACCACAAGCTCAGGTAAAAGGAGCAGTCTCATGATCAATCACAAAAAGCTGGAAAAGAACTCCATTTTAATGGTGATCTGTATACTGATTGTTGTTTCAATTGGTGGTCTGGTTGAGCTTGCTCCTCTGTTCTATCTGGAAAGCACCATCGAGAAAGTAAAGGGGATGCGCCCGTATACGCCGCTCGAACTGGCTGGCCGCAATGTCTACATTCGCGAAGGCTGTTACAATTGCCATAGCCAAATGATTCGTCCCCTGCGCGATGAGGTCGAGCGTTATGGGCACTACAGTTTGGCGGCAGAAAGTATGTATGACCATCCGTTCCAGTGGGGCTCAAAAAGAACCGGCCCCGACTTGGCTCGGGTCGGTGGGAAGTACTCGGACGAATGGCATTACACACATCTGATAGATCCCCGATCTCTGGTCCCAGAATCGATTATGCCAGGGTATCCGTTCCTGGCTAAAGCAGAGATTGCGGAAACGGATATGGGTAAGCATCTGATTGCCAACCGCTACGTTGGCGTTCCTTACACAGACGCAATGATCACTAACGCGGAGGCGGATTTGTACGCCCAACTTGATCCAGACTCTGATGGTGTTGAAGCAATGCAAGAACGTTATCCCGGCGCGAAAGCGCGTAACTTTGACGGCAATCCAGGCGCACCCACAGAAATGGACGCATTGATTGCTTATCTTCAGGTCATGGGGACCATGGTCGATTTCTCGGTCTATAAGGCCGATGAGAACTTGCGGTAGGAGCCAAACAATGAATTACGATCAAGTCTCTTATTTCTCACAAACCTGGGGGCTGGTGTATCTGGTTGCCCTTTTTGTTGGTGTTTTGATTTATGCGCTTAGACCCGGTGCTCGCAAGAAGTTTGAAGATGCAGCGCAAATCCCGTTCAAGGAGGACTGAACATGTCAGATCGTGAAATTGACGAACATTCAGGAACTGAAACAACAGGTCACGAGTGGGATGGTATCAGGGAGCTGAACACTCCGATGCCGCGATGGTGGCTGACGATCCTTTATGCGACGATCATTTGGGCCATAGGCTACATGCTGGTATACCCAGCTTGGCCTTTGGTCAGCTCCTATACCAAGGGTTTCTTTGAATACAGTTCGCGAGCCGAAGTCGCCAAAGATATCGCAATAGCGAAGGAGGCGCAAAAAGCGGACCTCGATAAACTGGCAACGGCGTCGCTTGAAGAAATCCGCACCGACGCAGATATGCTGGAATTCGCCATGGCCGGTGGCCGCGCGGCGTTCAATGTGAACTGCTCACAATGTCATGGCTCAGGCGCACAAGGGTTCGTGGGCTATCCAAATCTGAACGATGATGAATGGCTTTGGGGTGGGACGTTAGATGATATCCATCTGTCGATTACTCACGGAATTCGCAATGACGACGACGATGCCCACCAGTCTGACATGCCTGCCTTTTTAAAGGATGAGTTATTAGGCAAAGCTGAAATCAGTGATGTCGCAGAATTTGTTTTGTCCCTGTCAAACAGTTCGACGGATGCTGCTGCGGTTGACCGTGGTGCGCCTATGTATAAGGAAAACTGCGCTGATTGCCACGGCGAAAAGGGGGCGGGCAATGCTGAACTGGGTGCGCCCGCTCTGGACAATAAAATCTGGTTGTATGGCGGCGATAAAACAGCCTTGGTCGAATCGATCTCCTTTAGTCGTAAAGGCGTCATGCCTGCCTGGGGGCAGAAGCTCGATCCGATCGTCGTAAAACAATTAACGATTTACGTGCATTCACTGGGAGGTGGCAATTAGGGGGGAACGATATAGACGCCTAACCCTTCTCGGATTCAAAAAGGGTTAGGTGCTTACTGTGTTTTAAGACTGGAGATCCCGAATGGGCGCATTAGATATCGATCCTGGCGTTGACCGCGTCGACGTAGAAGCGGTAAACAAAAAAGAAAACCGCGTGCTCTACAAGAAGCGGACTAAAATTCATCCGAAGCGGGTGAATGGGACGTTCCGAAACCTGAAGTGGTGGGTGATGATCGTGACTCTGGGCGTTTACTACGTCACGCCTTGGATTCGCTGGGACCGGGGGCCGGGCGCCCAGGACCAAGCTGTGCTGATCGACTTTCCAGCACGAAAGTTCTATTTTTTCTTTATCGAAATCTGGCCTCAGGAAACTTATTATCTGGCCGGGCTTTTGATTATGGCCGGCATCGGCCTATTCTTTATCACTGCGTTATTTGGTCGTGCGTGGTGCGGGTATGCCTGCCCGCAAACCGTGTGGACGGACTTGTTCATTTATGTCGAACGTTGGGTTGAGGGCGACCGGGCGGCAAGAATTCGCCTTGATAAGGCACCGATGAGTTTTTCCAAGCTTAGGAAACGGACGACCAAGGTCGCGATCTGGCTTGTGATCTCCGTCCTGACCGGCGGTGCCTGGGTGTTCTATTATGCGGATGCGCCCACGTTGGCCATGGATCTGATAACCCTGGACGCAGCGCCCGTCGCTTACATTACAATTGCCGTGCTGAGCTTCACGACCTTTTCCTTGGGCGCGCTGATGCGCGAGCAAGTCTGTATTTACATGTGCCCGTGGCCCAGAATTCAGGGTGGTATGATGGATGAAGACTCGCTGGTCGTCACCTATCGTGAGGACCGTGGCGAGCCGCGCAGCTCTTACAAAAAAGGCTCCAGTTGGGAGGAGCGGGGCGATTGTGTCGACTGCAATCAGTGTGTCGTGGTGTGCCCCACGGGCATCGATATTCGGGATGGGCAGCAGTTCGAGTGTATTACTTGTGCGCTCTGTATTGATGCGTGCGATGGTGTCATGGCCAAGGTCGGCAGACCGTCCGGCCTGATCGGATACGCGTCCTTGTCTGGTGAGAACCGACGGCGGTCCGGGCAACCGAGCGGCGTTCGACTATTTCGCCCCCGAACGTTCGTCTACCTTTTGGCACTTGCCGCGGTCGGGGGAATCATGTTGTTTGCCCTTCTTACCCGGTCTGATCTTGATATCAGTGTTCTGAGGGATCGCAACCCTTTGTATGTTCCCTTGTCGAATGGGCACATTCGCAATGCCTATACATTCAAAGTACTGAACAAATCATCTGACCAAAGAACCTTCGTGTTGTCGATTGAAGGTCTGGCGGGAGCGCGTTTGAGGGTTGTTGGCTCTGAAGATTTAGGCGAGTCTGCGACCCCTTATTTTACCGTCAAACCGGATAGCGTCCATACGCTTCGTCTACTGGTCTCGGCTCCAGGCGAACTGCTGGTATCCGAAGCGACAGACATTCGCTTTTTGCTAAAAGATTTAAATGCCAATAAAGGCGCAATCAACGACACGGTGTTTAGAGGACCAAAAAAATGACGACGAGCAAACCCCTTACCGGGCGCACAGTACTTTTTTCGATGATTGGGTTTTTTGCAGTTATCTTTGCCGTAAACGGAGTATTTGCCTACCTGGCACTCTCCAGTTTCCCCGGATTAAGTACCGAAGGAGCCTACCAAAAAGGCCTCGCCTACAATCAAACTCTGGCTGATGCTGAAAAGCAAACATCTATCGGATGGGACAGTAACGTCTCGTTGTCCGCCAAAGGACAGGTATTCGTTCAGATTACGGACCCGCAGGATACTGGCGTATCCGGCATGAGTGTGACAGCTCAACTCATGCGTCCTGCGCGAAGCGGCCTGGACCAAAATATCACACTAGCGGAAGGGAAACCGGGCCAATACATCGGTATGGCTTCGCCCCTTCTCGCTGGTCGTTGGCACCTGCAAATCACAGCCACTCAGGAAAATCAGGCTGTATTCTACAAAGTGCACACACTGATGATTGATGGATGAATGAGCACACAAACACTCAGTTCTCAACCGCTCGACGGTATGGGGGCGGGATGTTGTCCCGTCTCAGGTTTGGCTGAGGTTGCGACTGAACACTATTCAGGCCCCAATCAAGGGCTGGAGGATACGGGACAGGTTGTTGACCCATCGGCTTTCGTCAGGCGGGAAGGGGACCTTTCAAGTCTCCATTTGATGGTTGAAAACATGTCTTGCGCCGCCTGCATTATGAAAATTGAGCGCGCGGTTCTGGCGCTACCCAATGTGCAAAAAGCCCGGGTAAATATGAGCACTCGACGACTGGCGGTCGAATGGACGGGCGGCGAGGATCTCGGATGGGAGATCGTGAGGCGGGTCACGTCGCTGGGATATCCGGTCGCACCCTATAATCCGGAACTCCTTAAGAAACTTGATGATAAAACCAACCGGCAACTGCTGGCAGCTATGGCGGTTGCCGGATTTGCAGCTGGCAATGTCATGTTGTTGTCCGTGGCCGTATGGGCCGGTGCGTTCTCCGACATGGGTGAGGTAACACGCACCCTGTTTCACTGGATTTCTGCTTTAATCGCGCTGCCTGCCGTTGCTTATGCGGGTCAGCCGTTTTACCGGTCAGCCGTAATGGCGTTGAAAAATGGAACGACCAACATGGATGTTCCCATTTCTTTGGCGGTTTTGATGGCGGCTGGCATGAGCCTGCAACAGACAATCGCTGGTGGACAACATGCCTATTTCGATGCCTCCGTCAGCCTTTTGTTCTTTCTCCTGATTGGTCGATATCTTGATACCCGGGCCAGAGCCCAGGCGCGTTCCACGGCTGAACATTTGTTGGCGCTTAACGCACACGCTGCAACGATTGCCGACGCGCAGGGGCGTGAACGTTCTGTCCCCTGCGATCAGCTTTCGGTGGGGATGACCTTACTTGTCGCGGCAGGACAGAGAATTGCAGCGGACGGTCGCATTATCTCTGGGCAAACGGAAATAGATGCAAGCCTGTTAACCGGTGAAACATTACCAGTGCAGGCAAAAGCCGGTGATCAGGTTTATGCGGGAACCATGAATGTCGGTAACCCGCTTGAAGTTGAAATCACCGCTGTCTCAGAAGATACGCTGCTCGGTGAAATAGTTCGGCTGGTTGAGACAGCGGAGCAGGGGCGGGCGAAATATGTTCGTATTGCTGAGCGCGCGTCGCGCAAATACGTGCCAGTTGTCCATGCGATTGCAGCGATGACATTTGCGGGCTGGTTTATTACGAACGGCGGGGTCTGGGAACCGGCACTTATGGCTGCCGTTGCCGTCCTGATCATCACCTGTCCTTGCGCGTTGGCGTTGGCTGTACCCGTGGTTCAAGTGATTGCCACGGGTGTTTTGTTGCGGCGTGGCATAATCATAAAGACCGCAGATGGGCTTGAGCGCCTTGCAGAGTGCGATTACGTGGTGTTTGACAAAACCGGGACACTGACCAAAGGCCAGATTGAATTGTTGCCATCGACGTCTGTCTCGGATGGTCAGTTGGCCATCGCGGCAGGCCTCGCCCGGCGCAGTCATCATCCGATTAGTCAGGCAATCGTGCGTTCGGCCGCGCAATTGGATATCAATCAAATAGATGAGGTAGAAGAAATTCCCGGCAAGGGGTTAACTGGTGTTTATCGCGGCAAAGCGGTTCGTCTCGGCCGCGCTGATTGGTTGTTTTCAGACACAGCACCTGCGCGCGATAAGCGGACCGAACATATGCTCGAAACCTGGTTGGTTGTTGACTGCGAAAACCCCATCCGGCTTGTTTTCTCCGACCAACTTCGGACAGATGCGAAGCAAGTTGTTGCTTCGCTTCAGACCATGGGTATTGGTGTAGAACTTCTGTCGGGAGATCGCCCTGAACCGACAGAAGTGATCGCAAATGAGCTCGGTATTACGAATTGGAAATCATCAGCCCTGCCGTCACAAAAAGTGGAACGGCTTGCGCAGTTATCGAAACAGGGGCACAAAGTCTTGATGATTGGAGACGGTCTGAACGATGCGCCAGCGCTGGCGAGTGGTCATGCATCTATTTCGCCATCAAGTGCTGCGGACGTAAGCCAAACTGCGGCTGATCTGGTATTTCAGGGGGCTCAATTGCGATCTGTGCTGACGGCGCTGCGTATCGCAAATTATTCGGGGCGAATTGTCAGGCAGAACTTTGCACTGGCCATTGGATATAATTTTATCGCTGTTCCCATTGCGGTGATGGGACTGGTAACACCTCTCATTGCCGCCATCGCCATGTCTTCGTCCTCGCTTTTGGTTACACTCAATGCGCTCCGGCTCAAATATCGGGCGGGGGACTGAACGGATGGAGGTTCTTCTTTATCTGATACCCGCGGCTCTCGTGCTTGGTCTGGTAGGCCTCGCGGCGTTTTTGTGGGCGTTACGTTCCGGGCAGTTCGAAGACCTGGACGGTGCAGCCCTTCGGATTTTGAACGACGATCAAGATGGCCCCGACAAATCTTGAGTGTTTGATTGCGATTTTTGAATCTAAATCGGCGAGTGATGTCCGCCTGAGAAACTGGGGACGGTTCCTTCCGCTTATCTCTAGAGTATCCGTCTTGATCAAGGTCTTATTTGAACCCATTCCCTGTTATCTTTAATCAGGGTGTTTGCGAGAATGATGAGTTTTCGCATGACGGCTGTTATGGCGACTTTT
>Ga0316204_10006360_pt1 | contig 18263 bp, 19 predicted proteins | sample 6monrhotite_MG_2_FD_205661 | JGI IMG/M metagenome (GOLD analysis project Ga0316204, IMG submission 205661) | Microbial mat bacterial communities from mineral coupon in-situ incubated in ocean water Damariscotta River, Maine, United States -... | ecosystem: Environmental > Aquatic > Marine >... | reverse complement strand
CCTGCACAACAATCTCGATGCTGTCTTGCTTGAGTGCATCGTTATCAACCTGTGGCCAATCGGCGTATTGAATATCTTCACCATAACCCAGTTCGATCCATAGATGATGACTGATGTGTGGAGCAATCGGAGCAAGCAGGCGCAGGATGATGCTCAGGCCTTCATGTAGAATGGCAAGCTCTGGGGCACTTTCACCCAGTTTGTTAAGCGCGTTGAGCATGCTCATGCAAGCTGAGACAACGGTGTTGTATTGCTGGCGTTCGTAGTCGAAGAGCGCTTTTTGTAGAGCTTGATGCACTTCTCGCCGGGTGTCCGCACAGTTTTTGCAATCAGTGTCGGCTGAGCCAGTACGCCCAGCCGATTTTTCTGCCAGCGTCCACACGCGCTTGAGGAAACGATAGGCGCCCTCTACGCCTTCGTCAGACCATTCGAGCGATTGATCAGGCGGGGCAGTGAACATGGTGTAAAGTCGAACGGTATCTGCGCCGAAGCGGTCGATCAGGCTTTGCGGATCTATACCGTTGTTTTTCGACTTGGACATTTTTTCGATGCCGCCGGCAACCACGGCTTCGCCATCAGAAACCAGGATAGCGGAGATAGGGCGGCCTTTTTCGTCTCGTTCAACTTCAACGTCGGCTGGATTGAACCAGTCCTTTGAGCCATCATCATTCTGACGGTAGTAGGTTTCCGCTATCACCATGCCCTGGGTCAGCAGCTTGGTGAAGGGCTCATCGTTCTCGATAAGGCCTTCATCGCGCATCAGTTTGTTGAAGAAGCGTGCATACAGCAGGTGCAAAATGGCATGCTCAATACCACCGATGTACTGATCAACCGGTAGCCAGTGTTTGGCTCGTTCATCGAGCATGCCGGTGGCATCGGGACAGCAGTAGCGTGCGTAGTACCAGCTTGACTCAAAGAAGGTATCGAAGGTGTCTGTTTCACGCTGGTCGCCATTACCGAGATCGTAAAAGGTCGGCATTTTTTTCAGCGGCGAGCCAGAGCCATCAACGATGACATCTTCTGGGAGTGTTACGGGAAATTCAGTGGCTGTTTCAACACTACCATCGGCTTTCTTGATGACTGGAATGGGGCAGCCCCAGTAGCGCTGGCGGGATACCCCCCAGTCGCGTAGGCGGAAATTAACCTGGCGCCTGCCTTTGCCGTGTTCTTCCAGCCATGCGGCAATGGCATCAAAGGCTGCAGCTGAGCTCAGGCCGTCAAAGGGCTCCGAGGCGGCAAGTACGCCGTGTTCGGTGAAGGCGGCTTTGTCGATACTGCATTCGTGCCCATCCGGACAGAAAATGACCTGTTTCTTCGGGATGTTGTATTTTTCGGCAAATTCCCAGTCACGCTGGTCGTGAGCAGGCACGGCCATGACTGCCCCGGTACCGTAGCTCATCAGTACAAAGTTGGCGGCATAGACAGGTACGGCCTCACCCGATACCGGATGGGTGACGGTTATGCCAAGAGGGAAGCCTTTCTTTTCCATGGTCTCCATTTCTGCCTCGGAGACACCGCCCTGTTTGCATTCGGCAATAAAGTTTGCAAGCTCAGCATTGCCTTCGGCGGCTGCGAGTGAGAGGGGATGTTCGGCCGCCACGGCTACATAGGTCACACCCATGAGTGTGTCCGGGCGGGTGGTGTAGATTTCGAGATCTTCATCACCTTCGATGCCAAAGCGCATCTGCACGCCTTCAGAACGACCAATCCAGTTACGCTGCTGGGTGACCACTTTCTCGGGCCAGCCTGGCAGTTTGTCGAGATCGTCGAGTAGCTCCTGGGCGTAATCGGTGATCTTGAGGAACCATTGCTCAATGTCGCGTTTTTCAACTTCCGCGCCAGAACGCCAGCCCTTGCCATCGATTACTTGTTCGTTAGCGAGTACGGTCTGGTCGACAGGATCCCAATTGACCGTGGCAGTCTTGCGATAGGCCATGCCTTTCTCGACAAGGCGGGTAAACAGCCATTGTTCCCATTGGTAATAGTCGGGCTCGCAGGTTGCCAGTTCTCTATCCCAGTCATAGCCGAAGCCGAGCAGTTGAAGCTGGCCTTTCATGTAGTCGATATTGGCGTAGGTCCATTCTGCAGGCGGCTTATTGTGCTTGATTGCAGCATTTTCGGCGGGTAGGCCGAATGCATCCCAGCCCATGGGTTGCAGTACATTTTTTCCGAGCATGCGCTGGTAACGTGAAACTACGTCTCCGATGGTGTAGTTACGCACATGGCCCATGTGCAGGCGGCCAGAGGGATATGGAAACATCGACAGGCAGTAGAATTTTTCCTTGTCGGTATCTTCAGTAGCCTTAAAGGAGTCGTGCTTTTTCCAGTAAGATTGCGCGGCGGTTTCGATGGCTTTTGGGTTGTACGGATCAGACATGCTTGATTGGGATCAGAAGTGTGGCGAAAACAGTTGGCAATTCTACCGCAAACCGTTGATATTCGCTGATACTCAGCCAAACTTTAAATATAACGATCAAAATCAGGAGATGTAAATGAGTGAGCCAACCCCAAAAGACCCGGTCGACCGCTTGGTAGATGCCTATGAGGCGATGCTTGAGCGTGTACACACTTCAGCAGAGGGTGTGGAAAAACGTACATTGCCCTGGTTGACTGAGGCCTTGGCCGATGCAAAAGAAAAAGCGGTTGAGCTTGGTGAATTGACTCGGGAGGAAGCCGATAAGATTTCAATCTACGTTGAACGTGATATTCACGAAGCAGCAGGTTTTATTGCCGAGACGGGCAAAGAATTTAAGGATTGGCTACGTTTTGATATAGGGCTACTGCAGGATCGAATGCTCGATATGCTGGCTGGCATGGCCGATCACACGAGTGAAGCCTTAAGAGAGATTGCTGATCGTGCGCGCGAAGCAAGTATTTATCGCACCGGTGAGATAACGTCTCCGGGCATGCTCGAATGTGTGGCCTGTGGTGAATTACTGCATTTTGATAAGACCGGGCATATTCCGCCTTGCCCTAAATGTCATGCAACCGAATACAAGCGTCCGCCTCACAACAGTTAATACTGTTCTTTTATCCAGCACCGGGGGTTGTGCGTAAAACCTATATGCTCGTAATAGGTATTGGCCTTGGGTGCTGCGACGAGGATAAGCTTGCAGCTAGCTTTTAACTCGGCCTGGGTGAGTTCGATGAGCTTTTTGCCAATACCGCTTTTTTGCTGGTTTAAGGCGATGGCAAGATCGGAAAGGTAACAGGCGTAGTGAAAATCAGTGACTGAGCGGGCAACCCCCACGAGTGCATTTCCTTGCCAGGCTGAGATTACAAGATTGCTGTTATCCAGCATGCCCTGCATACATTCAGGATCGTCGACAGGTCTGCGTTGACCCAGTGTTGAATTGTTTAAAAGTTCAATAAATTGATCGATAGCAAGCGGAGCATTGGTTCGATATTCGATGGTCATCTAGAATGTTTTAGTCTTCACTCAACCAGGCCAGGGCGTCATCCAGTGCCTCAAAATATTTTATTTCACCAGCAATAAACCATGAGCCTACTTTTGCCGTTATTTCCGGCCAGTTTTTGTTCCCAAAAATGGCGATTTTTTGAAATTCACTGCCATGTTTGAGGCCAAGTTTAAAATCGTCCCACGCAGCTCTTAGCTCCCAGCCCTCCATCTCGGTGCCATCGACCAAGGCATTTATCTTGGGGTCTTTGATGCCCTCAAGAGCTGAATCGATCATGGGGGTGATTGTTTTGTAATCCTCATGCGTCAGCTTTCCAGTTGCTTTTAATGAGAGGAAAAAGTTGTTACCGATTCTTTCAATACCAATATTCAGGCCGTGTCTTGATATCTGCATTTTTATCTACTCCAATTAATGGGAATGCGAGCGTGTTTGTATCTCAGCGTCTATCGATGCAGTTTAAATATCATGGCTAAAAACGTGATTAATTTTCAAGAGATGATTAACTGTGATCGATGATGACACGGTTACGTCCTTCATCTTTTGCACGATACAAAGCTTTGTCTGCTTTAGAGATGAATCTGTCAATCAGGCTGCTTACATCTTCTGTTGAATGATTGCCAAGGTCAAAATGATAAGCGCCGATCGATACAGTTAGTGGCATTGAAAAAAGCGATATTTTTTCGATGTTGCACATGATTCGTTTACAAACGGCCTCACATTTTAGCTGTCCAGAATCAGGTAGCCATAAAAGGAATTCTTCCCCTCCAAGGCGCCCTACTAGATCGTAATCTCTAATTGAATCTGAAATTTTCTGAGCTATAGATTCTAGTGCCTCATCACCTTTTTGGTGGCCATAGGTGTCATTGATTTTTTTGAAGTGATCAATGTCAATGATGGCGATAATTCCCTGTCCTTTATTTCGGCTAATTCGGTTTAGATCTTTGTGTAAGGCCTTTAGGGCACCACGGCGGTTTGGGATATTAGTCAGGCTGTCATGGTCTGCCTGATATTCAAGTATCTTATTGAGACGGTTTAGATGCTTTTCCTGCTCTCGGCGAACGAGCTCAACTTCTATCCACGAGGCCATAAGCTTTAGGGCGTCGATATCAGTATCATGGAATTTTCTTGGGTAAGGTTTAGCACTGGAAAAGTTAAATGTGCCGTAGAGTTCACCGTTTAGACGGATTGGAATACCAATGTAGGATTCCAGTCCAAATGCCTCATAGGCGGGATGCTTTCCCAATACATCATCTTTTCCGATATGCTCAAGTGCCACCGGGCCATTTGCTGCGTAAGTGAGGCTGCAATAGGTTATATCAAGATCGAACTGGTCACCCGGTTTCAGTGAGAGACCCTCGGGCGTCAGGCAATGTTTTACCATATAAATATTATCTTCAATTCGAGAGAGTATGCCGATGTCCAGTGAAAATCGCTCCAGACCCATGCGGATTAATTCATTGATCTGGAATTCAAAACCAGCTGTGTAGTTGTTAGTTATTTGATAGAGGCGGCGAATAATTTGCTCGCTGCTTGAAGGAGTTCTCATGTCAAATACCTTGGGTATTTTATCCTTTGTGGTGATGGGCTTGTTTTTATCATTGAATATTCGAGCAGTATTCATGGATAAATTTCCCAGCGCCTGAATTTAAAATGCATGGTTTAGTTGTATCGTAGTAGAAAATTAACCTTGTTATTCCTATGTTTTAGGCGACATTGGCTATAGGATCAGGATTGTTTGTATATGGTTAATCAAAAAGGACAGGCATTTGGCTTTATGAGATACCTATATCTTCCCCGTTTTTTTATTGTGATTGTTTTGTGCACAACATTTGTGGGTTGTGCCGCACTCACAACGCAGAAGCTGGCCGTTAATCTCAGTCATGCCATGCTCAATCAGGATGACCCCGATACGGTACGTAGCGGTGCTGCCGCCTATTTACTTTTGATCGATAGCCTGATTGAAGATCAGCCAAAAGATCAAAGCCTTCTTCTGGCTGGGGCGCAACTCTACAATGCCTATGCCAGTGGTCTGGTCAAAGACACAGCTCGTGCCAAACGGTTGAGTCAACGAGCAAGAAATTATGCCCGTCTAGGTCTTTGTGAAAAACTGCCGCAGATCTGTACGGGCGAAACTCAGCCTTACGATCAATTTGCTCCTATGGTTAACAGCGCCGACAGGACAAATCTCAAAGCCCTATATGTCTATGGCACCAGTTGGGCTGGTTGGATTCAGGCGCGCCGTGACAGTTGGGAGGCGTTGGCTGACCTGGCCAAAGTAGAAGCTGTTTTGGAACGCGTTGTCGAGCTTGATCCGGCCTATGCGCGTGGTCGAGCACAACTCTACCTTGGTGTTATGCGTACCCAGTTACCACCGGCACTGGGTGGCAAGCCAGAAGCGGGGCGTATTCATTTTGATCTGGCAATCAAGCATTCTGCGGGTCGAGATCTGATGGCCAAGGTTGAATACGCTAGACGCTATGCAAGATTGGTTTTTAAACAAAAACTGCATGACCGTCTATTGCACGAGGTTTTGGCAGCAGACCCAATAGAATACGATCTTACCTTGAGCAATGTCTTGGCACAGGAAATGGCCCAAGAGTTGCTGGCTGAAGATTATTTTTGATGGAGTAGAAAGTGAATAAATCTCAGGTTTTGTCTATCCCTTTTAGCAGGCAAAGCGGATTCGCCTTGAGCCGCCTGGTCGCTCTGTTGGTGGCTGTTTTATTATTTTCTGCGTCTGTACCAGCCCAGGCCATTACGTTAAAGATCGCTACACTTGCCCCTGATGGCACAAGCTGGATGCGGGAGATGCGAGCAGCGGCAAAACAGGTGAAAGAGGATACTGCTGGTCGAGTCACTTTGCGGTTTTATCCAGGTGGCGTCATGGGTAACGATAAAAGCATGCTGCGAAAGATTCGTGTCGGGCAATTGCATGGTTGCACGCTGACTGGCGGCGGGCTTGCCTCTGTATATCCTGATAGCCAAGTTTATAGTCTGCCATTTTTGTTTCGTTCTTTTGCCGAAGTGGATTATGTCAGGCAACGCATGGATCCTCTTTTTCTACAGGGAATGGAAGATAAAGGGTTCATTAGTTTTGGTTTGAGCGAGGCAGGTTTTGCCTATCTCATGTCACAGAGCCCATTGAATCAGGTCGATGACCTGCGTCAGCAGAAAGTTTGGGCTCCTGAGGGTGACAAGATCAGTCGTCGTGCATTTGAGGCATTGGATGTATCACCAATCCCTTTGCCGTTAACAGATGTTTTGACCGGTTTGCAGACAGGGCTCATCAATACAGTTGGGACATCGCCAGTGGGGGCCATTGCCCTGCAATGGCATACCAAGATCAAGTATCTTGCCGATGCACCCTTACTTTATCTGTATGGCACCCTGATCATTAAAAAGAATATCTTTTCGCGCCTATCGGATGTTGACCAGAAAATTGTTAAGAAAATACTTAGCGGTGCCTTTGAGCGTATTAACAAGCAGAATAGAGAAGATAACGAAGGCGCAAGGCTGGCTTTACAAAACCAGGGTATTACTTTTATAACCCCTACTGAAAAGAATCTTATGCAATGGCGTCAATTGCTGGGTAAAGCTGTGGACGATATGGGTGAAGCGGGTTTTTATTCACTGGATGTGATGAAACAGTTGCGTAAACATCTGGAGGTTTTTCGATCTGCTCAGACTTTGTAAACTGTAGGAACGGGTTAATGCCAGAATTGAAGATGACAGCGTGACGGCCTTAAATGCCGAGTCATGGAAGCGGCTGCAGCAGCTTACCTTGAAGATGGAAGACTGGATGTTAATGCTGCTTTTAGTTGCAACAATCCTGCTCGCCAGCAGCCAGATTTTTTTGCGCAATTTCTTGGGTACAGGAATCTCCTGGGCAGACCCACTGCTTCGTCTACTGGTGCTGTGGCTCTCTTTGATGGGCGCAATGGCGGCAACTCGGGATAACAATCACATTCGTATTGATCTCTTGTCTCGCTATCTGCCAAGTACATTCAAACGTCTGTCACAGAAGGTTACGGACCTTTTTGCAGCTATCGTCTGCATATTACTCGCCTGGCATTCTGCACGTTTTGTCTATCTGGAGTGGCAGGATGCCAGTGTTCTTTTTTCTTCCGTACCGGCATGGCTTGGTGAGTTAATTATGCCATTCGGTTTTGCGGTGATGGCCCTGCGATTTGCTCTCAGTGTTTTTTTGGGACGCTATGAAAAAAAGGAGGAAGTATGATCCTTGGCGGCCTGGCATTGATTTTATTGGCCGTGTTAGGTGCTCCTCTTTTCAGCATCATCGCAGCCAGTGCCATGCTGGGTTTTTATCGTTCTGAAATAGACCTTTCGGTTGTTGCCATAGAGTTTTTTCGCATTGCAGAGATGCCTGTGTTACTCGCAATACCATTGTTTACCTTTGCCGGATACCTGCTCAGTGAAAGCCGTGCGCCGCATCGCCTGGTAAGACTTACCCGAGCTCTGCTAGGTTGGCTGCCTGGTGGTCTGGCGGTGGTCGCCCTTGTTGCCTGTGCTTTTTTCACAGCATTTACCGGGGCATCCGGTGTGACCATCGTTGCGCTTGGTGCGTTGCTCTATCCTGCACTTACCCAGTCGGGCTACAGGGAAGACTTTTCACTGGGCCTGGTTACAACTTCCGGTAGTCTCGGTCTGTTATTTGCGCCTGCACTACCCTTGATACTGTACGCGGTGATAGCCCAGCAACTAGGTATCGCTGGCAATATTACGGTAGATGCCATGTTTCTTGCCGGCATACTGCCGGGTTTGTTAATGCTCGCTTTGCTTTCTGTCTGGAGTGTATGGACAGCACGTGGTCAGCCATTAACGTCTTTTTCTGCCAGCGAGGCAAAAACAGCCATTAAGGAAGCAGCATGGGAATTGCCTTTGCCAATCGTGGTGCTCGGTGGTGTCTATAGCGGTTACTTTGCGATATCCGAAGCCGCTGCGGTCACGGCGCTCTACGTGCTTTTTGTTGAAGTGCTTGTGTTGCGAGAAATCTCGTTTAAAAAGCTTCCTCAGGTGATGCGCCAGTCTATGGTGCTGGTCGGTGGCATTATGATTATTCTTGGTGTCTCGCTTGCGTCGACCAATTACCTGATCGATGCCGAAATACCAGGCAAGCTTTTTCAGACTATTCAGGAACTGGTATCAAGCAAATTGACCTTCCTCATATTACTCAATATTTTTCTGCTTATTCTCGGCACCATGCTGGAAATTTTCTCTGCCTTGATATTGATGACACCACTGCTGTTGCCGATTGCGATTGGTTACGGTGTTGACCCGATACATCTTGGAATCATCTTTTTGGCCAACATGCAGATTGGCTACTTCACGCCACCAGTAGGTATGAACCTTTTCATTGCCAGTTACCGTTTTGGTAAACCGGTAACCCAGCTTTATCGAGCAACCCTGCCATGGTTTCTTATTTTGTTCGCAGCAGTGTTGGTTATTACTTATTGGCCAGCGCTTTCGTTGACCTTGGTAGATGTTTATGGGCGGTAAATAGAGTCGTTTTTTGCTTGAGGCTAAGGTTTTTTAACTGGAGCCATGAATTTCACCAGATCGCCATTACCCAGTTTCAATACAAAGTGAACTTCGCTGCCGGGCTTTAATGGTTGCTTGGGAGTGAAAAGCATCAGATGTTTGCCAAAGGGCTTGAAATTCACGGTTTCGCCAGGTGTTAGTTTGATGAAGTTAAGACGGAACATGCGGGATATGCCATCTTCTTCGCTACTTTCATGCAGCTCTACATCTTCAAATTGTGGACTGCTCGCACCCGTTATCCAGATGGTGTATTCACTCGGGTTTTTGATAGTGAGAAAACCACCCATAACACGTGCATTCGGTGGTGCTGCACGTACCCATGGATTTTCAATTTGTAGATAGTCTTCAGCTTGTGCGCTGAGGCTGAGAAGGCTGAATGATATGAACAGGGTTGCGAGTAAGCGCATGAAGTTTCCTTAAAATTAAGTGTGATTTTCTCGCCATGCTAGAGCATATTTTCAATATTTTACCTAGGAAGCTGGAGTTTTTTATCTGTATACAGCGAAACAATCTGAAAGGTCTATGATAGCGAGGCTTTTACGCTGTGCAAGCGTAATAAGTATTTTTCTAACCAACTTGTTTAGGCATAAGATTAGATTCATTGACCGGGAAAATGTCTGAAAGTTTCGTTGTTTTCGAGCTCAAGGACCGGACTGTTTGTTGTTGTGGTCTGCCGATAACCATATCGAAGGCGCTGTTCTTATGTTGGTAAAGTGCCATGGCTTAAACATATGCCACTACCGGGCGGATTATGTTGTTGGATGCTTCTCCAATAGGGTGCCAGCTTTAGCCCCCAGTGTTTTGCTGCTGCTTCGCTCGTGGTTTTAATCTGGCTTGTGTCAGGAGCCTGTTTAAAGGCAAGTATGAGTTGGTTGTCGTGTCCGCTGACCGGTAGAGACAGGGTTCTGTGCTCGAATACCTGGCGGATGTTCCACAGTGCCTCGGTATAGTGCTGGGCATTTTTCGGAATGATGTTGAGTGTGAGTACACCATGCTCGCTGAGCCGGTTTTTACATGCTTTGAGAAATCTCTTGTCACTCAGCCAGCGTGGTGAATATTGATCTTCTTCCAGATCAACCAGAATAAAATCGTATATTTTCTGGCTCTCATTGATGAAATCCCGAATATCAGCAACATGGAGTTGCCAATGGCTTTGCTTGTTGGGGAAGTCGAACCACTCCTTGGCAACTTCTGCTACATCGGCCGAGAGTTCAACGGCATCGCCCTGTGTTTGTGGCGAACGTGCATTAAACCAGCGTGCAATGGCACCACCGCCACAGCCAGCGAGTAATATATTTTGGGGTCGTTGACCGAACATCAGGTGTGCAAGCATGGCGCGATTAGCCTCGTTGGGTAGTACGGCTGGATCACTGAGAAAAATTTCGGATTGCAGAATCACCCTGTCAAACCACAGGCTGCGTTTATCATCATCTTGCCAGACCTGGATCTGACCATCTTGTGTTGCCTGTTGGTATATGAGTTTTTCGTTCAAAGTAGAAACAGGGTAGCGAGGCCAAGAAAGGCGAGGAAACCGACGACATCTGTAACGGTGGTGAGTAAGACTGAGCCTGCAAGTGCCGGATCGATACCGATGCGGTCAAGTGCCAGAGGTAGTATTGCACCGGTAACTGCGGCAAATAAAAGATTGATGGTGATTGCGGTGGCAATTAATGCGGCGATCGCCAGGCTATCAAACCAAACACCAGCTATTACCGCAACAACGGCCGCCCAGATCAGGCTGTTTAATGAGCCAACGGCCAGTTCTTTGATTAATAAATGACGGGCATTGCTACCCGATAGCTGTCCGAGTGCAATGCCTCGAATGGCCAGCGTGAGTGTTTGGCTGCCGGCGATACCGCCCATGCTGGCAACAATTGGCATCAAGACAGCCAAGGCAATAATTTGCGACAGGGTGGCCTCGAATTGACCTATAACCCAAGATGCCAGGAAAGCCGTCGCTAGGTTAACCCCCAACCAAAGTGAGCGTCGGCGTGTACTGGCCAGTACAGGCGCAAACATATCTTCTTCTTCAGAGAGACCTGCCTGGCCCATGAACTGGTGTTCGCCTTCTTCACGGATAACGTCAACAACATCGTCGACAGTGATACGGCCAAGCAGGCGACCCTTGTCATCAATGACTGGTGCCGATAGAAGATCGTGTGCCTCAAAGCGACGAGCGACTTCGTTGTCTTCGGTGTGTACCTTGATAGGTTTGAGGTTGAGGCTCATGGCCTCTGCCACAGTGTCATCTGATGGGCGGCTGACTAATTGTGATAGTGGTAAAACACCAAGATATTCGTCATATCGATTAACGACGAATAATTTATCTGTATCGCGTGGAACGCTCTTACCAAGGCGGCGCAGGTAACGCAGCACGACGTCAAGTGTAACGCCGGGTCGCACGGTTACCGTATCGGTATTCATCATGCCGCCAGCGGTGTCTTCAGAATAAGCGAGTACGCTTTCCAGACGTTTTCGGTGCTGCTCGTCGAGTGAATCCATTACTTCGCGGGTTACCGCGGCAGGCATGTCCTGTACGAGATCGGCAAGATCATCGAGATCGAGGTTTTCGGTTGCCGCCAGCCATTCGGCTGAGTTCATGTCCTTGACGAGTTCCGCACGCACTTCATCGGTAACATTGAGCAATATTTCGCCATCGTTGTCGCTGATGACACCCCAGAGGATTTCACGCTGCGTACTGGGCAACGATTCAAGTAGATGTGCTATTTCAGCGGGGGCGAGGCTATCTAATAGGCGACTGGCTGAGCGCATGGCGCCAGAGTCGAGAATTTCTCGTAGGCGTGTTAGTCGCAAATCTTCTGTATTGTCGATTGCGGCGCTCATGGAGAAGGGGGTCCAGTGTTATTTTAGTGTTTGGAGTGTAACTGCCATTGCGATAAAAGTGTTAGTGGATCTTCAGTAAACATGTTGTTTAATAACTGTTGTGCACGTTTTTCGAGATCTCCAATGTGTTGCTTTCGTAATAACTGTTTTACATCCAGTAATGCCATGGGTTGCATGCTGAAGCTACGTAGGCCCATACCTAGCAGTAAGGGGACAAAGCGCAGGTCACCGGCCATCTCACCGCACATGCTTAAGGGCGTTTGGGTCTCTTTTGCTGCAGCAATGGTAATGGCAATCAGCTGTAGTACGGCAGGGTGAAAGGGGTCGTAAAGGTAGTTAACTTCATCATCAATTCGGTCTATTGCCAGGGTGTACTGGATAAGATCATTGGTGCCAATGGAAAGAAAGTCGAGCTCTTGAGCAAAACTGCGGGCAGTCAATGCGGCAGCAGGAACCTCAATCATGCCACCGAGTTGTATGTCAGCGTCGTAAGCGATGCCTTCTATGGCCAGCTCATGCATACAGCGTTCAATGATGGCGCGAGACTGTTGTACCTCCCGAAGATTGGTCAGCATAGGCAACATGATACGAACCTTGCCGAAAGCGGAAGCACGTAATATGGCTCGAATCTGTGGGCGAAAAAGTGTCGGTTCTTTAAGGCAGAGCCGAATGGCACGTAAGCCTAAAGCGGGGTTGCTGGTGTTGCCGATTAGGCTGTCGTCTATAGGCTTTTTATCAGCACCAAGATCAAGCGTACGAATGGTGATGGGTTTCCCCTGCATGCCTTCGATAACCTGCAGGTAGGCATCAAAATGCTCTTCTTCGCTGGGAGCATCACGGCGTGTCATATATAAAAATTCGGTACGGTAGAGACCTATGCCATTGGCGCCATTGTTGGCTGCGGTTTCAACATCAGCAGCCAGCTCGATATTCGCGAGTAACTCGATATGTTGATCATCAGCAGTGGTGGCGGGATGATCACGATGCTTGCGTAGCAGATTGGCGCGAGATTGGAAAAACTCACGTCGATCTTCAAAATAACTGACAACTGATTGCTCACAATCGGCGAGTACGCAACCGTTATCGGTGTCAAGAATCAGCAATTCACCATGCACGAGGCAGCTGCTTGCGCCACGTGCACCTACGATCGCGGGGATGCCCAGGCTGCGTGCAAGTATGGCTGTGTGTGACATGGGGCCGCCATAGTCAGTAACAAACCCGGCAATATTTTGATTTTTTAGCAAGATGATATCGGCGGGTGAAAGATCTTCGGCCAGGATAACCTGGCCATTTAGGTTGTCTAGCGTCGAATCAGGTTGCTTGATGAGCATTTTCTGGATGCGGTTGACTACATGATCAAGATCATCTTTGCGTGTGCGCAGATAGGCGTCATCCATTTGCTCAAACACTTTGATTAAAGCATCGCAGTGTTGTTGTAGTGCCCATTCGGCAGTGGCGTGTTGATTTTGAATGAGGGTAATAACGCCACTACTGATGGCTTTATCTTCAATCATCATCAGATGTGTATCGATAAATTCTGAAATATCGATCGGGGTGTCTTGGGGAATTTGTTGACGCACACGATAGAGTTGTTCTGCAGCGTCTTTTACAGCGATTTCAAAACGCGAGGTTTCAGCTTCAACATCACTGGCCGGTATCCAGCTAGGGGCTATGCAAACTTGCCCTTGCCGTAATACATAGGCCTCGCCAATAGCGATATGTGATTCCGCGCCAACACCGATGCCGACGCAGCAGATACTCACTCGCCCTCTCCAAAGCGATCATTGATGAGTTCAACGAGGGCATTCATGGCGGCTTTTTCATCAGGGCCATCAGTTCTTAGATGAATGATGGTGTTGCAGCTAGCTGCCAGCATCATGACTCCCATGATGCTTTTACCATTAATTTCCTGGCCATTTTTACTCACAAATATTTGCGCATCGTAGGCGCTGGCAATACCGACAAGTTTTGCAGCGGCTCTGGCATGCAAGCCGAGTTTGTTGATGATTGTGATGTCTTGTTCGAGCATGATTTATTGATCTTCCTGCTTGCACACATGAATGCCCTTTTTGCCGCCTTCAGCGGCTTTAATGCAAAGTTCATTGAGCGAGGCTTCCGGGTAATTAAATGTACGCAGCAGCATGGGTAAGTTAAGGCCTGCAAGTACTGTAGTCTGATTTTCTTGAGTGAAGCTTCGCGCGATATTGTTTGGGGTTGCCCCGTAGAGATCGGTGAGAATGAGAACGCCCTGGCCGTGATTTAGGTCAGCAATCATCTGTTGGGCGCTCGCATTGATACGATCCAATGAAACATCGGGAGGCACTTCAAGACATTTTGTATTTAGGCTGCAGCTATTAAATATGCGATTGGCGCTATGTAAAATGGACGAACCAATGCCGGGGTGGGTAATGAGTAGAATGCCAACGCTCATGGGAGTTCACGATGTGAGCAGAGCACGGGGCGATCTTGTTGTGCAAAAAAGTCGTTGAGGCGTTCGGTTAAATAAACAGAGCGGTGCTGTCCGCCGGTACATCCGATAGCGATTGTTAGGTAACTGCGGCCATCCTTTTCAAAGCGGGGTATCCAGAAAGTAAGGAAATCACTGATGTGTTTAAACATGGCGTCCACATCAGTGGCTTGTTCAAGAAATGCTGCAACGGGACGATCACGTCCCGTTAGGGGCCGTAATTCAGACTGCCAATGTGGATTGGGAAGACAGCGCACATCAAACACATAATCAGCGTTACGTGGCATGCCATGCTTAAATCCAAAGGATTGCAGCATGAGTGACATCTGATTTTGTCCGCGATCGGCAACGCGTTGGCGAATGATCTCACGCAATTCATGCAGTGTGGTCAAGCTGGTATCTATCTGTAATTTAGCACTGTCGGCTAGCGGTGCAATCAGGTCCCGTTCTAGTTGTATGGCTGCTTCAAGATCATTGATGTCATCGGTTAGCGGATGTCGACGACGCGTTTCGCTGAAGCGCTGCATCAGAATATTGTTGTCTGCCTGCAGAAAAACGATTTCACTATCGATACCCTGGACATTCAGCTTTTCTACCAAGGTTGGCACTTTGTTGAGTTCAGCTCCCGCAATGCGGGCATCAATTCCGATGGCGGTATGCTGCCAGTTTTCTCCTACTTTTGCCGATAGCTCAAGTGCGAGGGTCTCAAAGAGGCTTACGGGAAGATTGTCGATACAATTATAGCCAGCGTCTTCGAGCACGTTGAGGGCAATACTCTTGCCTGAGCCAGAAAGCCCGCTGACGACGATTAATTTGTGTTTTTGTTCACTCATGCCTTGATTATAGGGGATTCCCTAGCTAGATGAGAGTAGCGCTTCTTGCTGGCGCTGGATCAAAACTTCGGTGGCATCGTAGCCTTTAAGTTTTAGCATGTGATTGCGTACGGCCGATTCCACCAGTACTCCAAGGTTCCGTCCCGGTGCGACAGGGATGGTGAACTGTGGAATTTCTACCCCCAGTATATTACGTGTTTTATGTTCGGGTGATAGCCGTTCCATGGAAGCTATCTGTTGTTTCTTCATTGGTTCCAGATGCACGATCAGGCGCAGAAATTTTTTGTTTTTGATCGAGCTGTCTCCAAACATGGCACGAATGTTCAAGATGCCGAGGCCACGCACTTCGAGAAATTCGCGCAGCATGGCAGGGCATTCACCACTGATAGTGTCGGGGGCGATTCGGCTGAATACCGGGGCATCGTCGGCTATCAGGCGATGACCACGTGTGATCAGTTCCAGAGCGAGCTCACTTTTGCCGATGGCTGGGTCTCCCGTGAGTAATACGCCCATACCTAGTACTTCAAGAAATACGCCGTGTAGAGTGGTTTGATCGGCAAGGTGGAGAGCGGCAAAGTGTTGCAGATGATCGAGAACGGCTTTATCAGAGAGAGGCGTGCTGAGCAGAGCAATGTCTGCTTCGTTGGCCCAATAGATAAAGTCATCATCGGGTTCGACTTTGTCGACCAGTATGACAATGCGGGTATGTGACTTGAAGAGCTTTTCTAGCGCCAGAGGGCGATTACGTTCGGGTTCATTGAGGTAGTCACGTTCGGCATGTCCAATCAGTTGAATACGATTGGGGTGAATAAAGCTGAGTGGGCCAACTATGGTGTAGCTGGTGGAGTCAATCTGGTCATCTATTAATGTACGCTCCAGACCTTTTTCGCCAGCCAGGAGTTTAAGCTGAATACGCTTTTCTAAAGCATGGTAAAGATCGTCAACACGCAGCCTATGCTGCATGGTGAGCTGATTGTTTGGTGAGCAGGTTGAGTATTTGTTGAATTTCACTGGCCTGGCGGAGTTGATCACGCACACTTTCTTCGTGAAATAAACGAGCAAGTTCGGCCAGGATTTTGAGATGCTCATCGGTGGCCTCTTCGGGCACCAATAGGGCGAAAATAAGATCCGTAGGTTGATCATCCAGACTATCAAAGTCGATAGGGGAGGCAAGACGGATAAAGGCACCACGGGTACTGTCGATGCCAGGCATGCGAGCATGCGGTAGGGCCACGCCACCAGCCAGCCCCGTGCTGCCTAAACGTTCTCTTTCCAGCAGGCGCTCAAAAATAGCTTCTGTCTGCTCTATGCTGGACTGCGGGTTGAGCAGGTGAGCGGCCTGTTCGAGCACACGCTTTTTACTGGACGAGGTATCGTCTAGTTTAATCGCCTGATTACTGAGAATATTTGTAGCGAGCATGGGGTTGGGCTTCAGGTTTTGGTCGCCGTTGATTTATTTAGTACACCGCAAATTGTAGGCCAAAGTGCGTCGATATGCAGTGTTAACAGTGATAACTGACTATCACGAAGGTTAATATCGACAAATCGACTGATTTTGGCATCAAGTTGCGTGTACATGAATAACTCAGGGCTTCCTAGATTTAAGAGGTGGCTTCAGGTTCTACTTCAAGTACTTCCAGGTCGCGATGGCCGTTTCCTCTGTGGCTTTTAATTTTTTCCTTGTGTTTGAGCACTTGACGGTCAAGTTTATCCGTAAGTGAATCAATCGCTGCATACATATCATGGTTGACTGCCTCGGCAAAGACATCGTGTCCTGCGATGTGTACGGTCGCTTCTGCTTTCTGATCTAGCTTTTCAACGCTTACGATAACTTGAACGTTGGTAACGTGATCGAAGTGTCGCTCAAGTCGAGCGAATTTTTCTTCAATATAGTTGCGCATGGAGTCAGTGACTTCAACATGGTGACCGGACAGGTTAATTTGCATTGCCTTCTCCTTACTTACTTAAAAGGTGTCTTGGTAGGGGATCATTTAAAGCCCTCTACATCAGACGCTTGCGTTCATTCGATGGCGGAATAGCCATCGACTCACGATACTTTGCTACCGTTCGACGAGCCACCTTGATGCCCTGGTCGGCAAGGATAGTGGCGAGTTTGTTGTCGGATAGCGGTTTTTTGGGTAACTCTGCAGCAATCAGTTTTTTGATCAGGGCGCGAATGGCTGTAGCTGATGCCTCGCCGCCACTGGTGGTACTGACATGGCTGGAGAAAAAATATTTGAATTCGAAAGTGCCACGTGGTGTGTGCATATATTTTTGCGTGGTAACGCGTGAGATGGTGGATTCATGCATCTCAACTGCCTCAGCGATATCGCGTAGCACTAGTGGTTTCATTGCCTCTTCACCGTATTCGAAGAAGTTTTCTTGTACTTCGAGGATACGCGTGGCCACTTTGAGTAGCGTGTCGTTACGGCTTTGCAGGCTTTTGATAAACCATCGAGCTTCTTGCAGATGATTCTTCATGGTGACATTGTCATCGCTATTGTCAGCACGACGGATCATTCCGGCATATGTGGAATTGACGCGTAGATTAGGCGATGCCTGTGGGTTGAGTTCAACCCTCCATTGCTTGTTATTATCTTTGAAGACGTAGACGTCAGGCTCGATATAGGCAGGTGCTATATTCGAAACACTGGTGCCGGGATGTGGATTGAAGGTGCGAATCAGAAAGTATATTTCCTGCAGCTCTTCCCTGTTGATTTTCATTTTGCGGCGTAGTTGCACTTCGTCACGTGCCGCCAGTAGTTCAAAATGATTTTCGAGCAGCTCAATGGCCTGTTCGCGGTAGTCATATTCATTGGAAAGCTGGCGTGCCTGTAAGAGCAGACATTCACGCGGGTCACGTGCTGCCACGCCGACCGGGTCAAACTGCTGGATGCGGTGAAGAACCGCTTCGATTTCTTCAACTTCAACGCTTTTATTGTTGATAACAGGAACAAGATCTTCCAGTGTAATGGTGAGGTAGCCGTCATCATTGATGCTGTCAATGATAGCTTCTGCAATCTGTTCGTCCAGTGGGCTGAGGTGAGAGAGCTGCATTTGCCAGATCAGGTGTTCCTGAAGAGATTCGCCGGCGCTCTGTTGGGCGAGGTAATCGCTGTTATCGTCGCCACCACCCGATAA
>Ga0316204_10006359_pt1 | contig 18265 bp, 14 predicted proteins | sample 6monrhotite_MG_2_FD_205661 | JGI IMG/M metagenome (GOLD analysis project Ga0316204, IMG submission 205661) | Microbial mat bacterial communities from mineral coupon in-situ incubated in ocean water Damariscotta River, Maine, United States -... | ecosystem: Environmental > Aquatic > Marine >... | reverse complement strand
TGAATAACATAATATCTCTTTCGCCATCAGTAATAACCGCCTCTACAAGGTGATCATCATCAGCCAAACCGAGTGCGATAAGCCCCGTAGAACGCTGGTTTTTAAATTGTGCCAAATCCGTTTTCTTAACAGTACCGCGAGTAGTGGCCATAAAGATAAAGCTATTATCTGCAACTTCTCTTAATGGTAAAATTGCAGTAATTGACTCAGCCTCTTCAAGTGGTAACAAATTAACAATCGGTTTACCTCTTGCACCACGGCCAGCTTCAGGTAATTCAAACACCTTAAGCCAATAAACCTTACCTCTGCTTGAGAAGCACATAATGGTGTCATGTGTACTAGTCACTAACAGCCGTCGAATGTAATCTTCATCCTTCATCTTCGATGAAGCCTTACCCCGTCCACCACGTCGTTGTGCACGATAGGTATCCAATGGTTGGTACTTTACGTAGCCCTCGTTAGATAGGGTTACGACAACGTCTGTTTCAGTAATAAGATCTTCAATACTTAGCATTAATCGACGTTCGAGAATTTCTGAACGACGTCCATCGCCGTATTGCTCTTTAATTTCGTTCAATTCTTCTTGAATAACTTCACGTAAGCGAACCTTACTTGAAAGAATCAATAATAATGCTTCGATTTCTTCTAACAGCCGCTTGTATTCTTCTAAGATTTTATCGTGTTCAAGACCCGTCAACTTATGTAAACGCATATCCAAGATTGATTGGGCTTGCTCAGGAGATAGGTGGTAATCATCACCATGCACTCCAAAATTATCTTCAAGGCCTTCAGGCTTTGCCGCATCCGTACCGGCACTCTCAAGCATTGCAGCGACAGTACCTAACTTCCAAGGGCGATTTAATAGTTCTTGCTTGGCAACTGCTGGTGAAGCTGACTCACGAATTAATTTAATAATCGGATCAATATTAGCCAGTGCAATCGCCTGTCCTTCTAGGATATGGGCTTTTTCACGTGCCTTTCTTAATTCATAAATCGAGCGCCGTGTGACTACTTCCTGACGATGGGTAATAAAAGCATCTAAGGTTTCACGTAACGTAAAAATTCGCGGGCGGCCAGCTTCAAGTGCCACCATATTAATACCAAAGACCGTTTGTAACTGCGTCTGAGCATAAAGGTTGTTAAGAATGACTTCAGGTACTTCTCCGCGACGTAATTCAATCACCATACGCATACCGTCTTTATCGGACTCATCTCTAAGGCCACTAATGCCTTCAATGCGTTTATCGCGAACTAACTCTGCAATCTTCTCGATGAGTCGAGCTTTATTAACCTGATAGGGTAGCTCAGTGACAACAATTTTCTTCTTGCCTGATGGTTCTTCTTCAATATGACTGCGTGAGCGGATATAAATTTTGCCTTTGCCCGTCTTATAGGCCTCAACAATACCTTCTCTACCATTAATGATACCGTGGGTTGGAAAATCAGGACCGGGGATATATTCCATCAAGCCATCAACATCAATGTCAGGATTATCCATCACGGCCAAACAGCCATTAATCACTTCGGTCATATTATGCGGTGGAATGTTGGTCGCCATACCAACAGCAATACCCGATGAGCCGTTAATCAATAAGTTAGGCGTTCGGGTAGGCATAACTGCTGGCTCAGACTCTGTTCCGTCGTAGTTTTCTACGAAATCGACAGTTTCTTTGTCCAGATCAGCTAATAATTCATGAGCTAAACGTGCCATACGAACTTCCGTATAACGCATTGCCGCTGGACTATCACCATCTACAGAACCAAAGTTACCCTGACCATCTACTAACATATAACGCATAGAAAAGGGCTGAGCCAGTCGTACGATGGTGTCATAAACAGCACTGTCACCATGGGGATGATATTTACCAATAACATCACCGACGATACGGGCAGATTTCTTGTAGGGCTTATTCCATGAATTGCCCAACTCAGACATAGCATAGAGTGAACGTCTATGTACGGGTTTTAGACCATCTCTAACGTCAGGTAATGCGCGTCCAACGATAACGCTCATTGCGTAATCGAGATAGGATGTTTTTAGCTCATCTTCAATGTTGATGGGCAATATTTCTTTAGCTAAATCAGACATAAATTATGTTGTATTCCTGCTTATTATTTTTGCTTCAAACACTATTGCTTTAAGTGCATAAAATCGGCCGAAATTATATCACAAAAAAGCATATAATTTAGCTTTAATTTGCATATTAAATAGTGATTAAAGATATAAAAACAGCATGGCTATGATTAGCTGTCTCAGAAGTCTTCAAAGTCCTTAGAATCAAAGCATTAGATAGGGTATACTGAGGCTCTTTTTCATCATCCTTAATTAGGAATTTTGGCATTGGAACAACTTGACAGCATAATCGACGCAAAATGGCTAATTCCTGTCGTACCAGAAGGTAAGATATTAAACCACCACAGTCTCCTAATTAGGCACGGAAAAATCGTCGACATTATTCCCACTCGAGAAGTTATGGGTCGTTATCAATCGATACACCATATTAAGCTTGATAATCATGCGCTTTTACCCGGTTTTGTTAATAGCCACTGCCATAGCCCGATGAGTTTAATGCGTGGAATTGCGGATGATTTACCCTTAAAGGCTTGGTTAGAAAAACATATCTGGCCGCTTGAAGCTAAATTCCTTGATGAGCAATATGTTGCTGATGGAACATCATTAGCTGTTGCTGAAATGATCCGCTCGGGCACCACCTGCCTCGTTGATCAATATTTTTATCCCGAAACCAGTGCAGAAATAATTAGTGAAATTGGTTTTCGAGCCAGGCTGGGGTTACCCATAATTGATATCCCGACCAATTGGGCCAAGAACATAGATGAGTATTTTGAGCACGGCCTTAAACTGACTCAAGACTATATGAACCATCCCTTGATTAGTTGCCAGTTTTCACCCCATGCACCCTATACTGTGTCAGATGATGCTCTTAAACGCATTAGCACCCTAAGTACTGAATTAGAAATACCGATTCAAATGCATATCCACGAAACCATACACGAAATACAGGAAGCCATGGCTGAGGACGATATGCGTCCACTGCAACGCCTCGAGAATCTTGGTTTATTAGGACCAGAGCTTCAGGCGGTACATATGACCCAAATAACAGAGCAAGAGATTTCAAAACTCGCCTCCTATGGCATACAGGTTATTCACTGCCCAGAATCTAATATGAAGTTAGCCAGTGGGATTTGCCCTGTGACCGATTTAATGGCCGCAGGAATTAATGTCGCCCTAGGTACTGATGGAGCCGCCAGTAACAATGATTTAGATATGATAAGTGAAATGCGCTCAGCCGCATTTCTCGCCAAGGTATCAACTCATGATGCGACGGCGTTATCTGCAGCACAAGTATTAAGCATGGCAACCATAAACGGAGCCAAAGCAATTGGACTTGAGGAGCAAATAGGCTCATTAGAGGCTGGAAAACAGGCCGATATCACTGCCATAGATCTTAGTGGCCTTGAGCAACAGCCTATTTATAACCCCATCTCACAAATTATTTATAGTTCAGATCGCAAACAGGTAACCGATGTATGGGTAGCGGGTAGACATCTAATGAAAGATCGCCTGCTCACAACCATTGACATTGATTCTGTTTCTAATAAAGCCATTGAATGGCAAAAGAAATTCTCATCTTAGGAAGTGACATAGCATGACAACAGCAAACGTTGATCCCGTTGAAATAAAAAAATTCGCGGACCTCGCCACACGTTGGTGGGATCCAAATTCTGAATTCAAACCGCTTCATTCAATAAACCCAATGCGTCTTAGTTATATTCTTGAGCACAGTGGTGACTTGGCAGGAAAAAAGATTTTAGATGTCGGCTGTGGCGGTGGAATTTTATCAGAAAGCATGGCCCAAAAAGGTGCTGAAGTAACCGGCATTGATATGGGTGATGCGCAAATCAATGTGGCGAAATTACATGCTTTGGAATCTGGAGTCACAGTTGACTATCAGCAAATATCTGCCGAGCAATTGGCAGAACAACAACCCAATTCATTCGATGTGGTTACCTGTTTAGAAGTTCTAGAGCATGTTCCTGATCCTGCCGCCATTATTCAAGCATGCAGTAATTTAGTAAAACCCGGTGGTGAAGTATATCTCTCAACCATTAATCGCAACCCTAAAGCCTGGTTAATGGCTGTGATAGGCGCTGAGTACGTTTTAAACATGCTGCCTAAGGGAACACATGACTATCAAAAGTTTATTAAACCGGCAGAACTAGAAGGCTGGATGAGAGCAGCAGATATTCAGATAAAAGATATAATAGGCATGCACTATAATCCACTACGCGATCAGTACAGTCTTGGACCCGGAGTAGATGTGAACTACCTTCTTTGGGGAAAGAAGTTCACTGACTAGTCAAATTAACGCCTGCCAAAAGTAGCAGGCGTTTTCTTGGAATGAATAACTTGGTTAGTATGCCTTTGGAATAATGCTCAGTTCAACACGACGATTCATCGCACGACCTTCGGCACTATCATTACTTGCAATATGAGCAGTTTCTCCCGCGCCCATAACAGTCAAACGCATCGGATCAACATTTCTTGATCTTAAAAATCCAGCAACAGATTCTGCTCTTCTAGTTGACAGTTCTTGGTTATAAGCCGCAGCGCCCACACTGTCAGTATGTCCAACCACTTTAAGATTGGTATCTGGAAACTTATTTAACACCATCGTTACTGAATTTAGAACGGCTTCAAAAGATGGTTGTAGATCAAAACGATCCGTTTCAAAGGTAATTTTGTTAGGCATGATGAGATGAATATTTTCACCATCGCGTTCTACTTGAACTCCAGTATTCATGAGTTCATCACGTAATTCCTTTTCTTGGCTATCCATGTAAGCACCAACACCAGCGCCAATAGCACCACAGCCCGCAGCCGCATTTCTAGCTCGCTTGCCTGATTCGCCGGCACCGATTAGTCCACAGACAATTGCCGCACCAATACCATAGGCAGTTGCTTTACTGGTTTTGCTCTCACCTGTGTATGGGTCATAGGTTTGGCAACCCGTTAATGATACGCAAACCAATGCTACTGCTAATTTCGATTTAATAGTCATAATAATATCCTTGTGAATCTTTAATGTACTAAAGTTTGCTAAAAAATGTTTCCATCTCTTGGCGGTTGTCTGGAGCAGCTAACTTACCGGTTTGAGCCAACATATTATCTATCATGTGACCAGTCTTAGTAGTTGCAGGAATAACCGCTGTAACCGCTGGATGTGAAACAATGTATTTTAGAAAATATTGCGCCCAACTGTAGCAGCCAAATTCAGTAACAAACTGAGGTAAATTCTGCCCCTTAACCTTACCGAACAATTGGCCTCTCTGGAACGGTCTATTAACGATTACCGCAATGCCTTTATCCATTGCTAGAGGTAGTAGGCGTTGTTCAGCCTTTCGCTCACCAAGGCTATAGTTTAACTGAATGAAATCGAGCTTCCCAGTGCTCATTACCTGTTCAAACTCTTCATATTGGCGCTCAGATGATGTGGTGATACCCACATACCTAATTTGGCCTCGTTGTTTCATCTCATGCAGTGTTTGTAAGTGAATCTTCCAATCACGCAAGTTATGCACTTGCATAAGATCCATTTGCTTAGTACCCATACGCTGTTCTGTTGTCGCTACGGCTTTTATACCGGCCTCTTTACCATAGGTCCAAACCTTACTTGCCGCAAAGACTTTCGGTTTATTCTTCAGTTGAGCCAATAACTTACCCAGTAACGCTTCAGCAGAGCCATACATCGGTGAAGAATCGATAAGACTTCCACCCATCTTGAAAAATATTTCTAATACTTCCAGTAACTGGCCATGCATCGCTGGTTCATTGAGATGATCAAAGGTTCGTGATGAGCCCATACCTACGACGGGTATCGCTTCTCCCGATGAAGGAATTATTTTTTTAATAATTTCAATATTTTTAGTTTCAGCTAATACCGTTGGCAGTACCGAGGCAACGGCTGGCAATGATAGTCCCTGTAGGAAAGTGCGACGATTTAACATGATGGTAGTACTTTTCCAACCACTTCACCTAAGCCGATGCGCTTGGCTGTGGAAGACTCACAATAGCCGCGCATAATTACAGTATCGCCATCTTCTAAAAAGGTTCTAGTTTCACCCGACTTTAAAGTAAATGGCTTCTTTCCAGCATCGGACAACTCAAGTAGAGAACCGGCTTCTTCAGGCTCAGGGCCAGACTGAGTCCCGCTACCGAGTAGATCGCCCGGCTGAAGATTACAACCATTCATCGTATGATGTGTCATCATCTGTGAAATCGTCCAGTAGGAATGCTTAAAGCTTGATTCTGACAATTTTTCAGGTGCCATGCCCTGCTGTTCCATTTGCTCAGTAAGTAACAACACTTCAAGACGAATATCTATCGCACCTTGATTGCTATTCTGCTCAGAAGTTAGATATTCAAGTGGCTGAGGGTCAGATTCTGGTCGAGTGAAAGCCACTCTAAATGGTTCAAGAGCTTCCATAGATACAATCCATGGAGAAATCGTAGAAGCAAAGTTCTTAGCCAAAAATGGCCCTAATGGTTGGTATTCCCAGGCCTGTAAGTCACGCGCGGACCAATCATTAAATAAGCAGATACCAAAGACATGAGATTCAGCATCTTCAATCGATACTGGTTGGCCAAGATCATTTGCCTGACCTACAAATATGCCTAGCTCTAATTCATAATCTAGTCGTTTACAAGGGCCGACCACTGGAACATCTTGATCTGGCGCCTTGGTTTGTCCTTGAGGACGATGGAAATTCTGTGGCGAAACGTCAACCGAAGAAGCACGCCCATGATAACCAATGGGTACCCACTTATAGTTGGGCAGTAATGGGTTGTCAGGGCGGAATAGTTTCCCTACTGATGTAGCATGGTAGATAGAGGTATAAAAATCGGTATAGTCACCAATGGTGCAAGGCATACCATATTCAGCGTCTTCAATTGGAAACAGACATCCGGCAATATCCTCTTGTTTACTTGATCCCATGGCTAACAACTCAGAAACACTTGCCCGCAATGCCCTACGTTTTGATTCAGGAAGTCCCATATAGTCGTTTAAGCGGTCGCCCTGACACATAGCGAGTGCTTCTGCAGCATCACCTTCAACTAGATTCAGAGCATGAAGTTTACGTAAGCTCAATACCTTGTCAGCGATAGCAATATAGGCACCGAATGTATCGGTTCCCTTTGGCTTACATATAGCAATGGGTAAATTTTGAATTGGAAAATCTTCAGACTCTCCTACCCAGGAAGATAAATTTTGGTCATGAGTTTGATTCATTACAGGACGCTCCACAATGTCGCTTTATATGATACATATTCTAAACTAAAACGACTTGTAATTTGACCTTTTAAATAATTATTTTTAAGGCTACTTTTCCGGTAATAAACTGGACAGAACAGTATTCATTCTTGCACAATGGTCGACACTCTAATTATCGAATCGAGAACAGTCTATGAACCTCAATCCTTGTGAAAACATCCTTATTCAATCAGGCATTGATCAACCACAACAGATAAAGTGCATTAGGCAAGCGGATCTAGATGAGAATATTCAAACGTTAACTGAAATTCAATCAAACTGGGTAACCCAGAATCAGTTTAGCGCCAAGAAGCAGAGTTATATTCGAATTCCAAATAACGCCAATCAAGATATCATCTGGCTTGGTATTGGAGCAGGTAGTGTTCTAGATTTACGCGATTCGAGTGCTTGGTTAAGTCAACAATTGGCAATAGGAATTTATGCCTTTGATACCGCTGAAGACCATTTTGAACTCGGTCTTGGTTGGGCCCTAGGTCAATACCAATTTGATCGCTATCTATCTGAAAGAAAAGAGAAAAACCAATTAGTTATTAATGATGAGATACGCCCTAAAATTACAGAAATTGGAAATGGGCTGTTTCTAGCAAGGGATCTTATCAATACACCAACCAATGATATGGGCCCCTCTCATCTTTCAGAAGTTGTTCAAGCAGTAGCATCACAATATGAGGCAGAATTTACTGAAATTCTGGATCAAGAATTGTTAGATAAAGGCTATCGTACCATTTATACCGTTGGTATGGCTGCAGATAATCGCCCACGTCTTTTGGAACTGAAATGGGGTAATGATGATGCCCCAAAAGTAACCCTGGTTGGTAAGGGTGTTTGTTTTGATACCGGTGGTCTAGATATTAAACCCGGTGCTGGAATGCTAATCATGAAAAAGGATATGGGCGGAGCGGCTCATGCCCTGGCACTGGCAACAATGGTTATGTCTGCTAAGTTAAATATCAATCTTAGAGTATTGTTACCGGCAGTAGAAAATAGTATCTCTAGCAACGCTTTCCGTCCTGGTGATGTCATTAAAACCTACAAAGGAACTACGGTTGAAATAGGCAATACGGATGCTGAAGGGCGACTAATACTTTGTGATGCTCTGGCACTTGGTGGAGAAGATAAACCGGATCTTATGATTGACTTTGCAACCCTAACAGGCGCGGCGCGAGTCGCAATGGGCGCAGATGTTGTTCCATTCTTCACCGATGATGAAGACTTAGCCAGTGGTCTAGCAGAGCATTCTGCCGCTGTATCTGACCCACTTTGGCGCTTACCACTCTACAAAGGCTATGAGAGTCAGCTCAAATCAACCATTGCTGACTTAAATAACATCAGCAGCAGCCCCTTTGGTGGAGCTATCACAGCAGGATTATTTCTAAAGAATTTTGTACCTGAAAAAACAACATGGGCGCATATTGATCTCTATGGCTGGAATCAATCTGATAAAGCAACCTGTCATAAAGGAGGCCAATCAATGGCCATCCACGCTGTATTTAGCTACCTCGCAAGCTTATAAAGCTGTAATCAATAACTACTAAGGCCTATAACTTTAATTAGGAACGTTTAATACTATGAATCATCTCATCAAGATCCGTTGCCTGATGTTGTAGTTTATCGCCAATCGAAGATAAGCTAACAATTCTAGTGCTGATGTCATTACTAATATCATCAATGCATATTACATTTCTATTTATTTCTTCTAACGCTGTTGCCTGTTGCTCAGTCGACACAGCCACTTGATTCGACATATCAGTAATTTCAGTAACTGATTGAGCAACCGTATCTAGAGTACTCCTGACGGCTGATGAATGTTCAACACTGATTAATGCTTGAGATTTACAATCATTTGTTGCACTTACCGCACTTCGTGAACCTATTAATAATTTATCTAACATATTATTTATTTCTTCTGTTGCTTCCTGAGTGCGACTTGCTAGCGCACGAACTTCATCAGCAACCACAGCAAAACCACGACCTTGTTCACCAGCACGAGCAGCTTCAATAGCTGCATTTAAGGCAAGCAGATTGGTTTGCTCTGAGATACCTTTAATAACATCAAGAATGCCAGTAATTGACTGAGTGTCCTGCTCTAATTGAAGGATTGTATCAGACGCTACCGATAGTTGATTGGAAAGATTCTCGATGTGATTTGTAGATTCAACTACAAGCTTCTTTCCTTTATTCGCTTCTGTGTTGGCATGATTACTTTTTTGAGCAGTTAGCTCAATATTTCTTGCAACTTCATGAACAGTAGCGGTCATTTGAGTCATTGCACTTGCTGCTTGCCTCGTTTCAGAGCTTTGATTTGAAGCTGAGTTTTTTGTTTCTTCACTGGCTTCTTTTATATTATGGGAGGTAGTAATTAATTGCTGTGCAGTATCAGAAATTTCACCAACCATATTGCATAGATTTGTTTTTAATGTTTCGACGGCTATAAGCAATAAACCAATTTCATCTCTTCGGTCAGTTTTCAAAGAGATGCTCATATTACCTTCCGCCACCTGTTGTATATCTCTAATTGCAGCGGGTAATACAGCCAAAGACCAGTTCATTACATAGTAAAGAATTCCAATACAGAAAAGTATCGCTAAAGATCCAAATATAAAGTGATTTTGGAGGCTAGTTACCGAATCTCCTTGCCTCTTAAGTTCATTGCTCATATTAGCAGTGGTTTTCTCTAAAAGTGATTGCACTTTAGCAGATATTTCAGCAGCAACTGTATCAAAATCCGACATCATCAAATTACCACCAGATGGTCCTGCAGCAATATACTCCTGAGCCATTTTTATCCCTGTCGCATAATAAGCTTCAAAGCTTGGCAATATCCCTTGATAACTTTCTGAATTAGCCTCATCTAATTCAGTCAGCTCTTTAATTAATTGCCGTACCAATTGAGCATTATTTTCAGCTTCATCAAAGCCGTCATTTAAACCATCAAGACCTCTGGTAGCACTGATATCAGTTAACCACTGCTGAACTTGTATTACGGCTAATTTCAATTCATGTGATTTATTAAAAATAGGTATATGTTTCGATCCCAATTCCTCAGATTGTTTTATAATTGCAGAGTTTTCAGTAAAAACGAGAGTGCTCTGAACTAAGCTTATAAGAATTGTTAAAGCGATAAAAATGATGAATTTTTTTCTCAAGCCTAAATTTTGCATTAAAATTTCCTTGAAATGATTTGTGCTTAACTCGGCTAAATAATAATTAAAGCAGCCGTTGTATTAAACATGCTTATACCCCCTATAGTATCGTAGTCAGCGACACTAATTACAAGCTAAGGAGCTTAATAAAGCTGAGGATTCAGTAGTAAGGTACAAAACCCTAAACATAATTTCAAATTAAATATAACATAAATATTAGCTCTATGAGGTTACTATACTACCGTGAAGAAATAATGTTACAACATTTTGAAAAAGTTTGCTTTTTCTAGAATAACTGATTAGGGTAATAATATTATTGTTTTATATTATAGTTAATTATTTGTGAAATAGACATTTGACATAATCAAGCTAGGCGATGGAAGCTTATCAACTATTGGGATATATTTGCGAGTGAATAATAAATCTAATTATACTTTCACCTTCAAAAATTCTCTTGTTAGAATTGGTATCTTTTTTTTGCCCGCAACCTTATCATATGCCGAATCAACTGATGATAATAGACCTACAAACTTACCCTCTACTTACGAAAAACAAGAGCAAGAAATCCATCAATTAAAAGCTGATGTGTCGAAACTTCAGGAGCAATTAGATGAGATATCTTACTCTGAGAACTCTAACGAAACAGAAACCTCAAGACTTCAACTAGGTGGCTTTTTTGATATTCATGCACGGACATCTGCAAATGATGGCAAACCATTCTCGTTAGGTGGTTTAGAGCTAGGAATTCAATATGATCAAGTCGAAAATTTTTCTGTCAGCGCAGCTTTAGTATGGAGTGACGACACTGCAGAAATAGCCGTTGCCGTTATTGATTATCATGCGAATAATAGTAATGTGCCAACGCGTGGCCGTTTATTCGGAGAGCCTGGGTATCACATTCAACTAGGACGTTTTGATATTCCTTTTGGTGTGGATTACGAATACTTTGCTGCCACAGATAGACCAAATATCAGTAGTCCTATGACTACTGAGCGAGTGCAAAATGACGGGTTAAATGGCGATGGTTTAAGAGTATATGGTTCTTGGGAGGAGTTTGATTATGCGGCCTATTGGGTTAATTCATTATTTGAAGACTCTGGAACAAGTGTTGGCGGAAGACTAGGTTATTTCCCTGGTAGAGACCCTTACCAAATACACAATAAAGAAGAACAAAGTAATCTAATTGTTGGTTTATCTTGGTTGCAAGATTTGGATAAAGATAACAATGATCGCAAATCACTATATGGCATTGATCTTAACTTTAATTATTCCAATATGACTTTTATTTTAGAGTATATGTACTCCGATAATGATGAGTTAATTTTCTTAGATAATGGTACCTTTGCCGGTGAAGATTATGAGAAAGGCTATAACGCAAGATTGTTATTTCATCTTAAAGATCTCACTTTATTTTTAAGTTATGGAGAATGGAAGCCTAAATATTGGTATGTTATTGATGATGAAGATTCAAGCATTAATTACCGTGTTGAGAATATAGATAGGATTACTATTGGTATCAATTACCCAGTTACTGAAAACGTTCTTATAAAGATGGAATACCTAACCCATCTAGATACATTGACTGAAGAACCGGGCTTCGAAAAAGATAGGTTAACTTTTCAAATGGTTACTAGTTTCTAATGTTTATTAAAGACAAATCCAATAATACCAGCTCCAATTTTCAACTTGACCTGATCATATTCTCAATACTTCTTACGGGCCTTGTACTTCTAAGTGGTGTAGCACTAACTGCTGAATCCAATCCACATAGGGTGGTCAAAAGCGATATAAGTGGTACAGAATCTTGTCTATCTTGTCACATTTCCTTGCCTGAAACTAAACAGCAACAGTTTGGTCAGCATATTCTTCCTGATATGACAAAAATGAAAAAAGATGCATTAACTATGTGTACCGATTGCCACGATGAAGATGGTAATAGCCATGTTGTTGGTGTAACACCTGAATACTCCGTGCCCGTAGACTTACCACTGAGTGAAAATATGAAGGTTAATTGTTTAACTTGTCACTATGTTCACGGCAGCTTAAAAAGTGATAGTCCAATGGCCAGCGTTAGTGCGATGGATCGTTTATTTAATCGAGAAAGGTTGAAAAAAAGCTTCTTATTACGTAGAAATAATTCCAATGGGGATCTTTGTTTAGCTTGCCACAAGAGAAAAGAGTAATAATTATGAGTGAATCAAAACAAAGTAGAAAAACACTGTTTATTCAAAAGCAGTATCAATTAAAATCAATATTGACAGTGATTGCTATGATTGCTATTTCGGGAATTATATCAGGCATAATTCTGTACTTACTGCTTTCAAGTGAATTAGCTGCTGAATTGCAAGCAGCTCATACAAACTTAAAAAACACCTCAGACAGCCTTGCCCCAGCTATTATTTTGGGCAACATTGTAACCATTTTAATAACCGGTACTGTGGCAGCAATTGCTGTTCTCTATCAAAGCCATAAAATTGCCGGGCCGCTATATCGAATCAAGACAATTTGTGACGATGTGTCTGAAGGTAAATATGAAACCATGACATCACTTCGAAAAGATGACCAGTTAATAGACTTAGCGAGTTCCTTTGAGAAAATGTTAAGCTCAATCAAGGCAAGGCATACTAAAAGCCAAAGCCTAATCAAAATTGCAAAAGATAAGGTGGAATTACTACAGGCACAGGCTGCTGATGAACAGACTAAAGCCAAGTTAAAAGAACTGAATTCTTCATTATCTCAGATTTCAGAATGTTGAATTTGTTTATAACTTGCACGCTCTGAAAGAGACGATTAATCTTAATACTTAGTGACTAGCTGCCAACTCACGTTATTGGCTTCATAATCTTACCTCATTTGTTGAGCTAGCTTAAGCGGACTGTAAGTTATCCTGGGCGTCCATCGATTCTTGGTTTGCTCAGGATGGGTATATAACGCCATAAAAAAATACCATAGGCCAATATAAAGCAACCGATACTAAGACTAAGACTCATAGTCGCAGAGATAATATCCAATGTACTTATTGGTGAGCGAACAAGTGCTGCCAGTATCATCAGTGCGAATGCCGTTGCCATTGGCGATACTGTTGCAAGTTGTCGGCCAGTATGTCCTAGGGATACTCTGGCCATCATAGCCAAAATCATTCCACTAATTGTACCAACAGTAAAGCTATGCAGTGCATGGCTTTCACTAATCGTTAACCCTAAGCGATTTAATAGTAATAGCACGATACCGATGGGTATAAAAAGAAAGCTTAGGTGCAAAGACCATAGCAGAGGCTCTTTAAAGCTGTAAATTATATTCCAACGCGACTGACGAATCAGTTGAGTGATTAAGGTAACGGCTAAAATAGTTATGATTATTGTGTCATTAATGACTATTGGTTTGCCAAAAAGATAATAAAATACAAGCAGTGCAATGCCACTGTTAGCAAGCAATTCAAGCCATAAAAGTTTAGCCTTTGGTTCTTTACCCGTGCCTCGTGCAGTAAAAAATGGAATAACACGTGATCCGATGATGCTTACCAATAAAACCACAGTGAAAACGGATGCCCAGAGGACATTTCTTTGCAACAACAATTGCTCGTTTATAACGGCATAATGAAACAAAGCATTCTCAGTTGCGAACAACAACAGGACCGGAACAAAAACTAAATTGCGCCACTGTTGAATCTTAATAACAGGATAGGCCAAAGTTATAGCGACCATAGGAAAGAAAGCAACATCTAAAATGGCAATAACAATATTCGGAACCAGATTTGGAAATATAAATAAAATTCGGGCGCTAATCCATAACAAAAACAGCAACAATAATTTTGTGCCTTTAATGCTTGGAATGCCGGTCCAGTTTTGAACTGCAGTTAGCAAAAAACCGGCAATTATTGCAGCACTAAAACCAAACACCATTTCATGACTGTGCCACCAATAGTTCCCAGAGTATGGTACAAAGCCTATATCATGGAACAAGGCTGTGCCCCATAACAGTAATGCAATCAAGCAAAACAAAGAACCCGATAGAAAGAAGATTCTGAATGCCAATTGCAAGACGGCTGGTATCTTGTCGCTGAGACTATTATCAATAATTTGTTGCAAAATATAGTTCCACTTTAACTATAAGTAAAATGAGTCCATTAATAACTTTAAGGTTGTTTAGCGGTTCGATACTTATCAAACCATGCCAAGATGCTACTAATCTTGGCCACTAAATTACTGGGCCGAGCGGCAATTCCATGACTGGCGCCGGGGATCCGTACCATAGCAGATTCAACTTTTTCTAGTTTTAGAGCGGCATAGTATTGTTCAGATTCACTGATCGGTGTTCTGAAATCCTGCTCGCCAGTTAGTAGCATGGTCGGTGTTGTGACATTTCCAACATAGGTTAATGGCGAACGCTTTATATAATTTGTCTGATCTTCCCACGGTTTATTGGCAAACCAATATTTATAGAAATACCCCGGGTTATCAGCATGCAGTACAAAACTTGTCCAGTTAATCACTGGCTTGGCAACAACTGCAGCTTTAAACCGTTCAGTTTTGCCAACAATCCATGCCGTGAGTACGCCACCACCACTACCACCGGTAACGAATAACTGTTGCTCATCAACAAAGCCTTTCGCAATTGCAGCATCAACACCTGACATCAAGTCGTGATAATCATTATTGGGATAATCATGATGTATTAAATTTCCAAATTCCTGACCGTAGCCGGTACTTCCTCTAGGGTTAGTATATAAAACTACATAGCCTGCTGAGGCAAAGAGCTGTACCTCCGCTGAGAATACTGAACCATAGCTAGCAAATGGACCTCCATGTATTTCTAAGATCAATGGATACTTCTTTTTGGGGTCGAAATTTGGTGGAGTCACCAACCAGCCTTGAATTTCTCTTTGATCAACGGATGATTTCCAACGCATTTCTTGAACTTGGCCAATGTTTTTATGATCAAACAAATCATCATTAACATGAGTCAAACGTCTAACTTTTTGGGATGATTTAACCGCCAGGTCAGCCGGGTGATTTGGACCACCCAATGTATAGGCAAGTCGACCATTATTAGAAACAGAAAATGAGGCGGCGTTATAAGGTCTTCCTAAAGATAAGCCACCTAATTGTTCTGCTTTGTCTTTAATACTGCCATTAAGCTTTATATAAGCAAGCTTGCCATCTCCCTGATCAGTATATTGTACATAGAGCCCTTTTGAGTCTTTAGACCAAGCCATAGAGTCTATTGAGCGATCTAACTTCTGAGAGATCAATTTTGAATTGCTACCGTCCACGTCCATTACGTACAGCTCTCTTACAGTATAACCTTGGAAAGTATCGTCATAACCTAAATAAGCAATCTTCTTACCATTTGGAGATACAAGAGGGCGAGAGTCAGGTCCAAAGCGATCGGTTAGTGCAGTAACTGATAAATCGTTCAAACTCAGTTGGTAAATCTCAGCGTTTAGCGGTTCATACTCAGAATTATCATGTAGGTTTCCTGCAAAATAGATCGACTTTTTATCTTTAGACCATTTTGGCGATTGATGATCTTTTTTAGCAAAGGTCAGCTGCCTCGGTGTTCCGCCATCTATAGACAACATAAATATCTGCCGGTTGCCTGGTTTTAAATACCCGCGACCATCTGATCGATAGGTCATCTCATCAATGTAGATGGGTGGTTTGTTCCATTTGGCTCCTTTAGGCTTTGCTGGCATTTTGATCAATGACGATTTGTTGCTCGGTACAAATTGGGTAAAAGCCAAATGTTTGCCATCATCTGACCATGAAATATTACTAGGCGTTTGAGCGGTATTGGTTAAGGCGACAGACTGTCTGCTATCCATCCACATAAGGTAAAGCTTTACTTTATTATCCGCCTGGTTGGAAAGATAAATTATCTTTTTACCGTCATGTGACCAAAGCGCACCATAGTCATTCTGGTTACCAACGGTCAATGGCCGGTGATTTTTCCCTTGGTAATCGACAATCCATAGGTTTGAATGATTCTTATCGGTCATCACATCTTTAAAATTTCGAGTATAGATAATGAACTCACCATTGGGCGATATCTGAGGGTCAGAGATATACTCAAGATTAAATATATCCAACAGTTCTAACTTATTAGAAGGTTCTGCGTAAGAGATGTTGGGTAAAATTAGTAGAATACAGGTGAGAAAATAAATCTTAATAGAATGCTTCATCTCGAGGGCCTCATAAAATAGTTCCAACAGTATAAATGATTATCAGTTATGGGCAATGTTAAATAATTATACAGTCAACCGAGTATAAAGCGCTTAGTTAAGAAACGGATTTATACCTTTAAAAGTCTTCTATTTTATAAAACTTTATACCCGAGCGACGATGACCCACACCAGCACATGGCGTACCCTGACAATCACTGACATAAAAGGCTAAATCATTAGGTCGTGGTTCAGCTAAGCGTAAGGCGTTCATGGCTTGAAAAAAAGCCTCGGTATTATTCGCCTTATGGGACTGTCGCTCAATATCTTGACCTAGGTTAGAAACAAAGAAATCCAGCAAAATAACACCGTATTTTGCTGGGACATTTTGGTATACGCCCTTATGGCATTCACCGGGAGAGCAAAGTAAATACTGTTCACTCTGCATTATTGCAAGCCAATATTTCTCAGCGGAATTAGATTTGTATAAACCTAATGGTGATTCAATTTTAGCCGGATTTAATATAGGTACTGTAGTACAGCCTGTAAAATTAATAATTAAGACTAAACAAAGCCCAAAGCGAATTAGGGCGGTCATTGTTTATAGTGCTCCGGAATAGGATGTTGCCATCTATAAACTAAAGTAGTTGAGGAAAATGGACCGTTATCAGGATTATTAACCAAGCCATGCCTTAGGTAATTTTCCCCTGAATAGGACTCTAGGCTAATTTGATTAATGCCCATAAAATAAATAATTCCATTCTTGGTCGTGGCACGAATATGATAGGTGAAGGTACCAGTAATGTCTGCCAAATCAATACCATCGAGCATCTCTATAATTGCATCGTTTGGAGAAAAAACGCGAAACGTATTGCCTTGCATAAACAGGCCATTATCTGCAGGTATTTTGTTGTCATACCATTGCGCGAGTTCAGTGACCAGATGTTCATTTAATTCTTGATAGTAATCACCTTCAAATAATTCCTTGGTTTCCAAAGAATCATACTCATAAACCTTTGGTGCACCAGTATGGCTTCCAGTTCGAAATTTTTTCAGTTGCGCTTTGGCAGCATCACTTGCAATAAGCTCAGCTAAATGAATACTTAGTTTGGCCGACATTTTTGCTGTCGAGTTGGCTATTGAAGTAATTATTGATGGGCGTTCAGCTTCTATGGGACGTTCATTGGCTAATAGATGAGTTGATTGAATAATAACGACCAGTAATAAGTAGCTTATAAACTTTAACATTTGTTGTGTTTAATCATTCATCTTAAGTGTTAAAAAGCATAAACAGAATTCAATACAATGTCGAGTAGTTCCTGTTGCTTTAAAAAGCAAAATATAGACTTTCATATTACTTCCGTGGGCTAAATAATAGTCTATCTGAAGAAATTTAAACGATCGTTTAAATAGTTGATGATAATTGCCGCCTGACAAGCTAATATGTAAGTCTGCATATGCACTATTGGAGTTTTTCATGTCACATCGATATCCTCACTTGTTTCGGCCTTTGGATCTTGGTTTCACAAAATTGAAAAACCGTATCATGATGGGCTCAATGCATACCGGATTAGAAGAAATACCCGGGGGTACTAACCGGCTTGCCGCTT
>Ga0316204_10006358_pt1 | contig 18268 bp, 16 predicted proteins | sample 6monrhotite_MG_2_FD_205661 | JGI IMG/M metagenome (GOLD analysis project Ga0316204, IMG submission 205661) | Microbial mat bacterial communities from mineral coupon in-situ incubated in ocean water Damariscotta River, Maine, United States -... | ecosystem: Environmental > Aquatic > Marine >... | reverse complement strand
ACAAGAGCAGCGATACAGCAAGGACACCGATTCCAGCCGCACGACTGATATTCCACATATCCGGCAGACTAGCAAAACGCCATAGCCCTTTGTATAAGCCGGTTACCCAAAAAACAATCGCCTGAGCTATCATGACTATCACTAGCGTTTGCCACACCATCGCCCACGCAGCATCAGACATAGAAAAGTTGTAGCGCGAGAGAAATGCCAGCCCCCAGGCCACCACAACCATGATCAAGTCATGACTAATAACCGCTAATCTTCTACTCTGATGCTTCATTGGTTACTCACCATAAAAAACTCATAAAAAATGAATATTTAAAAAGAACTTTATTTCTCAAATCACACGCCGACGTTCTAGCCTCGTAACGCCCACCATAATCGCACAGTAAATGGCTATCCAGGTCACAACAATTACCCATTGAAAAACGACACCGGCCTGCATCGCAAACCACGCGGAGGTACCACACAGTGCCATCAACAGGTATGCATACAATACCGTCTTTTTATGTCCCCAGCCAAGCTGAACCAGGCGTTGATAGAAATGCCCCCTGTGCGCCTCCCAGACTCGCTCCCCAGTTAGAAGACGGCGAGTTAATGTCACCGAAGCATCTACAATAAACGGGGAAAACACCATCAAGGCAAGCCAGATAGGAAAAATCCCCTCAACGCTCGCCCACAGTGAATAAGCCGCCATCAGAAATCCCAATGTGGATGACCCCGTATCCCCCATAAATATTTTGGCGGGTGGAAAGTTAAACAGCAAAAAACCCGCCACAGCCCCAACAATAATTAGATTGGCATACATAAAGGTATAATGCTGTGCTTGCCAACCCAACAGGGAAAAACAGGAAAAGCCAATAATCGCCATTCCTGCCGCAAACCCATCCATACCATCCATGAAGTTATACAGGTTTATTAACCAGACAATAAAAAAGGAGGACACCAGCAGCGCAATAAATGATGGCCATTGCCATGAGAAACCGGGCAGCTCCAGTATCACGAGTTCAAAACCACTCATAACCAACAAGACTGCCACACAGAAGTGGATAAAAAAACGAAGCCCAGCGCCTAGCGAGTAACAATCATCCAAAAATGAAATGACTGCAATAATTAATGCACTCAGGAGTATAAATGGGTTAACCGTACTATCTAGCAACAGCGCTACTAATCCCATGCCCGCAAAAAAGGCGACCAGAATCGCCACCCCTCCCGCTCTAGGCCGGGGAATAGAATGGAGAGACCGTTCATTTGGATGATCCATCACTCTCAGTGGAGAGGTAGGACTGATGAAAATGCGCGTTAAGCACATAGACAATAGAAACGACGAAACAACAATCAACACACTTATCATAGGAGAATTATACTCACCTCCTACGTCAATTGCATGAATTTCCATCCATTTCCACCAAAGTAGAATCAAAAACCAAAACCAGCCTCCCCACTAAACTGTCAGCACAGAGACATAGGTGAGCGCCCTCACCGCTAGACTACCAACCATATGATTGGTTCTGCAGCCACACCTTATCAAATAAAAACGGACCTAAATGTCAACGTCGTTTTAGCAAGAGAAAACCTTCAGCAGTCCTTCTCAGCGCTTCATCAACACTGACTGGAGGTATCCAGCTCAATATTTCCTTCGTTTTACTGATATCGACCTGCAATGACCCAAGCAAACTCTGTGCAACGGTACGTTTTCCCAAAAGAACTGCCGCAGCATTCAATAATGTTACCGGGACCGGTATCAATCTCACTGGTTTACCCAGCGCCACTGCCATGCGCTGCAATAGCTCAGTCGTTGACATGTCTTCATCATCACTTACTAAAAAAGTCTGATTAGCAGCATCTGGGTGATCGATACAAGTTACAATCAGGTCCACCAGATTATCTATTGCTACTAAACTTCGTTTGTTGTGGATAGAACCTAAGGGTAAAGGAAGCCCTTTGTTTATCACGCTTAATAGCTTGCCAAAATTACCTGGGGCCTCCGCACCATATACCAGTGGAGGCCGGATAACCACCACCTCTAAGCCCTCGCTTTCAACAAGGTGCAACAGACCCTGTTCAGCCTCCAATTTGGACAAGGCATATGGTGAATGAGGGCAGGGCTTTGAACTAGCACTGAAACGATTGAAAAATGTTTCAGCGCCATTTACCCCAATAGAACTAATAAAAATAAAACGTCGCACACCTGCAGCAGCAGCCTGATGCGCCAGATTAACTGTCCCGAACGTATTTACTCTCCGAAACTCCGTTAGTGGCTCCGTAAATCGCTCATGCATCACATGCACTCTTGCAGCCATGTGTACCACAACATCCACTCCCTGCAATGCTGATTGCCACTGGGTATCAGGGCCTAAATCACCGACAACCACTATCTGGTCCTGATTTGACATGGACAAGCAGGGGTGCCTCGTTGAGATTTTTACCTCACAGTCCTGTATCAAGCCTAGTCGTGTTAAAAGTGCACTGCCAACAAAACCATTGGCACCTGTCAACAATATTCGCATCCCCCCCCCTCAATCATTAGCTTATTACAGCTAACTGCTGACAGTTTAAAGCATAAGTTTTCATAATGAGTCGAGCAAATCCCTATAGCTGTTTATCACTCTCCCAAGGGTATATTTCTTTTTCACAGCGCTTCGAGCACGTTCGCCCATTTCATTTAGCCTATTGATATCAGACTTTGCTTCATTAATAACGGAAATGAGTGAATCAATATCTCCAGGTGCAACTACCCATCCTATATTTTCTTCCTGAACAACAGTTGCCAACTCCGAGTCAGCATCAGCAATGGCTAAAATAGGTTTTCCTGCTGCCATAATATTATACATACGACTTGGAACAGAGATCCCACTCATTCCTGGCATAAAACTAATTACAGCTAAATCGCACGCATTCAGACTTTCGGAAAGCAATTCTCGTGAACACCTAGGAAGTACTGAGGTATTTGTTAATTCTCTATTATTTATTTCCTTTATAAGCCATGCTTTTCTTGCCCCGCCACCCATGAACATGAACTCAACCTGTTTGTCCTCAATCAAACTGGCACACTCAACCAGATACTCCAACCCATGTGTGCGCCCCATATTCCCACAATACTGCACCACAAAAGCCTGCTGCAATCCAAGCGTTTCAAGCAGCTTATTTTGACTCCTCAAAAGTGGACTAACCGTATCAAGATCCGCCCAATTAGTGATAACATGAATTTTATTGCTGTCATGACACTTTCTAAGTGCTATTTCCCTCATGTCTCTACCAATAACCACAATAGCCTCGACCCCAACATATATCCTTTTTGAAATCTCATGAACAAATCTAAATATTAATGAACCAGACTTGAGCATACCAGCTGTAACCAGCACTTCAGGATATACGTCATGCACTAGTAGCACAGTCTTACAGCCTTTAATCTTAGAAGCTAAAGTCACCAGTAATGGTAATAATGGAGGATTAGTAACGACAACAACTTTATCGCCTCGTTTAAAATAAAACAGGCACTTTATAAAAAGAGAGAAGCTTATCGTTAAAAAATTAATGATACGAAATGGTAGAAAATCTTTATTCAACCGCCCGCCCCAACAACGGTAAATTTGAACTCCATTATGAGTTTCAAATTTTGCAGCCTTCACTCCCCTTTGGGAATATGTCGGCTGACTACAAATAACCGACACCTCAGACCCCACTGCCACCCCCTCAGAAATCTGAGTTAAAAAGTGGCCAGTTGAAGTTTCTTCTGGATAATAGAGCTCTGTAATAATCCAATGCATTCTATAACTTCATAAATCAATACTCATTTCAACAAAAGGACAGCACACATCTTAAACTTTCAAGACAAAAGCATTAATTACTGCCCACCTAAATAAACATACAAAACGCTAGCGCTAAAGGATCCTTTAAATCGGAACGCGAGATTCAAGGTTAATAATCACGTTTATATCTCACTGCCTCTCCGACGCAAAAAATACAATTTTCTTCCGCATAAATAACGCTAGGAAAACAGCGATAACAATAATCATTGGTAAAGTTGCGTAAATAAACACCGGAAGAATAGCCAACTGAATCATTAGAATAAATGCCAAAATATTACTTCGATTAGCCAGAAATGATTCATATGCACCTCGGCTAATAAAACCGCTAAGCAAACCCGAAAAGAACACTCCTACAACACCAAAATCGAGGTAAGACAAAGCCCATGGCAAAACACCGGGAGTATGTCCTTGCGCTGCTGCACCAGGAAAAAGCACCTTATGAATTAATATAACGCCATATTCAAATGGTTTGTCAGGGTATAAAGTCCGCGGCACATAAAACCACAAATCAGAAAGCATTCCAGAGCCCCAATGAAGTCCAAATTCATCGAAGCGCACCAAGAATGTAGCCGTCGTTTGGGTGTAGTCTTTAAAATATGATATAGCCGAGGAAAAATCACTATATGAACCCTGGAACAAAAGAAGTAGTAAAAAAACACCAATCAATAAAAATGGTGCCGACAATATCAACACTGTGGGTATCGTTCTCACACAATAATAATAATAAACACCAGCTACGACAACCCCAGATAAAATGCTGGCCTTAGAACCGGTGAAATAAGCGGCAAAAGAAAAAACAAAAACCCAAAAAACCACACCGACCAATCGTGGTTTACGAGCCCAAAGATAATAAACTAATGAAAGCAATAATGCCCACTGCACCATCACAAAATTAAGCCCGACTCCCATTCTATAGGATTGGTATGCTTGCCTAGGATCTGTAATCCAAAGCATACCAGCACCACTCCCTTGCATTAATAAAAAGAACAATATCAAGGCAATCATTATCAGGATTAGCTGACTTAGCCCACCATACCCCGGTGAGACGGTATTTCTCCCTACAATCCGAAGCAATATATCAAATAATTTCCGAGGAAAAGACAATCGGCGTGGCAAATAAAGCAACGTGAAGCCAACCATATAAACCATCGAGAAGAGTAATACTAACGTTAAACCAGTTTTCTGCCCGCCATTGTAGCCATTTGCAGCCACTGCAGATAACAGCGTCAGAATCCCTATTTGAAAAGTTGCAAAGACTAAAAGTGGATTAATTATATAAACATAGCGACGAACACCTAAAAAAGCAATAGACCCCGCTAGGCATGCAGTTAAGCCCATTGCAAACCAAAATAATTCATCAACCATGTATTGTAACTCTCAAGAATTATCATCAAAAAAATTTATCACAACGCATCAGAGCTGATTCAGCTCATGCAATACACTACAAAATCATTTTCTACCATCAAAAACATCCCAACATATCGAAAACGACCTATTTTTCTTGACTCAAAAAAACGATTATTTATTCATCACGTAAAAGTGAAAACACAACATAGCCTTTCGTAAACGACAACTTTACTTAGCTAGTTACTGGTTTACCTACTAATACCGAAAATCAAAATATGCGTCATTATCTAACCCTGTAACACTTTATTATAAACATCTAACGTGTCCTTAGCGCATTTTTCCCATGAAAATTGCTTAATACGCTCAAATCCACGAGCAATTAAAAGCTGAGATACTTTAGGCGAATGAAGCACCCGAAATATAGCAGCCAACATATCTCCCTCATTCGTAGGGTCAAATAACTCAGCAGCATCGCCAACCACTTCAGGTAATGAACTACTATTACTACAAATAACTGGGCAACCAAATGACATTGCCTCCAGCGGAGGAATCCCAAACCCCTCATACAAAGATGGATAAATAAAGGCGGCTGCCCCACTATACAGCCCTGCAAGCACCTCATCTCCACCAGAAAGATGCATGACTCTAGTCGATGACAGTTGATGTGATTCTATCAATGCACGCTCCTGCCCACTAAATTCCCCACCACCAAAACAGACCAAGGAAAACTCTTCTTTTAAAGCAGGGGTTTTAGCATATGCTCGGAGTAAACTAATGAAATTTTTGTAGCCCCCTCGTTGCCCAACAAACAGAATGTAAGGATTTTCACTGATCGCTGGCCGTTTCACTTCATTAACAGAAAGAGAATAACCAAGATGAACCACAGAGGTTTTTTCTTCTGGCACACCCAACAAACTAATTAAGTCACTACGTGTGTTTTCAGAAATACATAGCACATGATCCGCCCGCTCGACAGCACGAGCTTTGGTCTGCCTAGTACTGCTGCGCCCAGGAGACATTTCCGGAAATTTTTCATGTGTCATATCAAAAATAGTTAATATTCTTTTTGCCGCACGGGGACAACAGTCAACTCCCGAATAATATGTTTCATGAAATATATCCACATCACGCCGTGGCTTTAACGCTACATAAGCAAGCGCAGTATCAAAACCCCATGCAGCTATACGTCCAAACCCAGATAATTCTTGTATTTTTATCCCATTAGGCCGAACAATGCCAGACTTAGGTAAGTACTCATTAATATGAACTGGTGCAAATATTTTTACCTCTTCCTCAGATCTATCTGCAATGTGGTTGGCGAGCTCGTAAAAATAGCGCGATATACCTCCATATTTCTGTAAACAGAAGATCTGGTGATCGAATAATATATTCATATCAGTAATTCTGCTTTACCTTGCAAACACACTCGAAAGTCTGCGCTCAATCTGTTTACGCCCGCGCCAACCCAACCAGCGGTAATATGCAAGACTACTAAACACACGTTTTTCAACATCGGCAATAAAAACAACCTTTTGATCAGCCGAGAGCATACTCTCGACAAATTGACATAAGCGATATATTTCATTTTCTACAGCTTTGCGTTCTCCGTAATTCTTCTCAACAGAAAAATATGCCCATCGGAACCAGAAAATCATATATTCATACAACTTATCGCATAATGCTGTAGCAATTGCGTTATTACTTTCACTACAACTTCTTAAAAAAGATAAATAACTCGCTAATGCTTCATATGTCGAATGCCAATTTGGTGCATAGGATGTACTTTTAGCATGTACTCTGTACGAGAAACACTCTTCGTCAGTCGTTACTTTGTAGGAATCTTTCATCAACTCAATCCATAACGCATCATCAGCAAACATTAAATTTTTGAAGTGCGGTATTCCACCTACCCTTTCATAATCTGCTGAACGGAACATGTATCCTGTACCAAATGAGTCTCGCTGAAAAGATAATCTAGCTGCCAAAAAACCATCTACCTTTTCGATTTCAAGCATAGGCTCGCAAGATCGAATTTTTTTTCCATTCGAATCAATCAAACGAAAATGCGCCTGATAAAGTCCGGCATTAGGATTCTTCTCAATAAGGCGTTGCATTGTCGCAAGGTAGTTTGGATCAAGTAAATCATCATGGCCAATTATTGTCATGAATTCATTTTTCGGCATATCAACTATCCTACCCCAGCTTTTTTCAATACTTAGTGGCTCTTGCGATTCGTATACTGTTAGTCGAGAATCTTCTATCGCATGGATTACTTCAAGGGAACCATCTGTACTCGAATTATCTAGCACAACTAAATTGAAATCTTCGCATGTTTGCTCAAGAATACTTTGTACGCATTGATAAAAACACTGCCCACCATTCCGCACCGGAAGGAATATAGAAAAATTATTCAAAGTTTTCATGTAAGCAATCCTGATCTATATAATAACCCGCGCACCCATTTGTAGGTGGGTATCAAAAACCATAATATTTTTTTGATATTACCGATAATTATGCTTTTAAAATAATAAATTCTTATTTTTCCCATCCCAGGAAGATCAGATATTCTTACTAGTGTGGATTTCAATTCTTCAATCTCTTCTTTGCACCCTTTGTTTTTAAAATACACTCCCATTGCCACACAATGATTGGCTATATATTTTGCAAGGAACTTTTCAACACTACCTTTTAAATTAACCCAGTCCTGTCTGCTAGATAGCATTTTTTCTATGTATTTATGGCTGCCAGTTAATGCTATCTCTACATTATGGGGATCTACCATTCCTGAGTTACCCCCATGTATAACCTGCCCTCCAACAACTTTATTTATAGTTGCGCATCCAGCAAATGAGCCAACAACAGAAATATATGAAAGATCTGTTAACAAAGGAGAACCAAAGTCTGGCATACCACCAACACTTACGGCTATATCTCTACGAACAATTCCTGTTGACCATAATGTATATGGAAACACTTTACCTTCAAGAAATGCCTTTGGATATTGCTCTCGTGAATAACATCTTATTGCGTTCTCAGGAGCATCAGCCAAGAATTTGATTGAACCCATATTTACTTGGTATGCAGCAGCTGCCTCTTCACATGCAATAACAACCTCGCAAGCACCGAAGTATGCTCCATAATTAGGATGGTCTTGCCAGAGATTACGCATTGTTTGCAGAAAATAATCCCGTGGAGGGTCATCATCCGCTATCATCACAATAAAATCTCCTCGAGCGTTCTTCAAAGAAATATTGAAATTCCTTACCATTCCAACATTTTCAGAATTACTGAAATAGAGAAATCTTTTATCATTAATCTCCTCGACGATGCTCCGACTACTTTGGGCCGGATCATTATCCGACACAATCACTTCAAAATCAGTAAATGATTGTTGTTTTATATCATTAAGAGTCTTTTTAAGAATTTCTGGTCTGCGATATGTTGCAATACAAAATGACACCCAAGGAGTTCTACTTACATCAGCGTGCATTCTATGATCAATTTTATTTTTCATAATTAAACATTACAAACGTTCTTATAAACCCTGTTGCCGATAAGTTAAAAAGTAACGTCTCATTGTTGATGACATCATTGCTGAAGATAAATATGATGCAAATAAAACGCCTCCCAAAGTAATTATAGTTACAATCTTTGACATATTTTCATCAATCAAAATGCTAGCTGGCCAAACAACTACAAGCGCACCTAATACAGGATGGATTATGTCTTTCAAATACCATTCTCTTTTTTCATATGGCAGTAAGCGACGATGCATAAAATGAATACCAATAAATACATACCCACTATTAAGCAACACCCAAACCAATGCAGCGCCTTCTGCACCATAGTACTTAGTCATGAAAAATATAAGTGGCACCAGAAAAAATACCGCCACGACATTCATATAAAACGTCAAGCTAGTCCAACCATGTGCAAGCTGAAGCGCATATGGGATATTCATCAAACCATTTAAAGCTGTACCAATTATCAGAATACTCAATACACTATATGCATGTTCAGCAACGGCGATGTTATTAGTCCATAAATAAAGAATCTCTTTTGAAAAAAAAGAAACCACCAAGGCAAGAGGAACGATTAAAACAGCCATCAATTGACAACTATCGTGATAGATATTCTTTATTTTATTTTGGTCATCAATTTCCACGAGTTGAGTTAGCTTTGGATATGTAGCTGTAAATATTGGGCGAATTAATAAGGTAAGACCAAGAGAAAGTGAACCTGCAATAGTATAATAACCAAACATCTCTAGGGTAAGTAGCCCACTCAAAATAACTTTATCAAGCTGCATTAAAATCACAACCAAAATGGATATTCCGCTCATTCCTGCCGCAAACTTCCATATTTTTTGAATTTGTTTAAATTGAAACCCCTTGGCTTTTTTGCCTTGCGGAAAATATATCCACAATCCTTTGCGCAAAACTAATGTATTGATCAATTCAACAATTATCTGCCATACAAAAAAACTTATTATAGTGGGGGAAATTAACCATAAAACTAGAACAGTACCTCCACCACGCATTGTATCGGTTACAGCCTTGATCCAGTTAAGTGGGACTTGTTTCTGCAAACCCAGCATTCCACTACTATAAAGTACAGATGGAAAACGAATCGCTATAGAGAACCCCATTAAAACTATGGCAACATTGGCGTCATACATTGAAAGCTTTGTTACATTAAGCCAGTTTTCTGCCAGCCACGGTGCAAGCACAACAACTAATATCACGATGACAAGTGCTATGGCCCAGTAAAAAAGCGCGAATACGCGGACTAAATCTGATAGATCCTCTGTATTTGTTTGAGTTCCTGACCATTTTGCAAATTCTCGCTGACTTGCAGCGCCCACTCCCATCTCTAATAGAAAAAATAGTATTTGTAGTGTTGCAAAAAAACCAATTAGTCCGTATGCCTCCACACCCAGAAAGAAGATATAAAAGGGGATAGCTGCGAGAACTACGATTGCGCCCCAGACACTTCCAATTAAATTTGCGATGATATTTCGCTTGACTGACACCTAACCTGCTACCTCTACGACACCACAAAAGTGAAACTTGATCACCTTGACACGGTCGCTAATTAACAACTCTTAATCACGAATTAATCCGTTTCAAGTAGCCATCAGGTGCTACAGTGATAAGCAGTTTGTTTTCGATCGCTTTGTCGATCTCAAATAAAAGAGGGGCATCATCAGATGCTGAACGCCCATCATCCTTCAGACGACGGAGGTACTCCCAAACAGCCGTTTTTGCATTATCACCTTTACCCCACAAGCGATCTGGATAAGCCTCTTCAGGCATATCTTCTATCAAAGTGTCAAACACAACGCAGTAACTGTCATTACTAGTCAGCGGTGCATATGCCTCTAGTTCAGCCAAAACATGTTCATGTGTGTGATTTGAATCGAGGATGACGAGTATACGCTCGTAGTTACTAGCGATTTCATGCACCTGCGCTATGATTCCCGGTGCAATAGAGGAACCCTGGATCATGTCAATCTTATGCGCCATAGGGTGGGCCTCAATGGCTTCACGATTATGGGGCCTTATATCAATATCAACACCCAGAACCCGGCGACAGCTGACCTTAGGATCAAGTGACTGCCCTGATTCCACTGCATCGCAGTAATCCAGCATAGACAGGATTGAAGCGCTCATTATGAGAGAACCACCGTGGGCAATACCTGTTTCTATAATGAGATCAGGTTTAACCTGCCAGATAAGCTCCTGCATAGCGGCTATATCCTGTGGATATTGAATCATTGGCCGGCCTAGCCAAGAAAAATTATAAGAGTATTTTGGTTCAGTACTAGCAACCATAAACTGGTGTGCCGCACGAGCTAATTCACTATTCGGATATGTTGATACCCTATCCTGGCATTCTGCAAGAAACTCCATAATTTCTGCATTACTCATTATCTACTCCCACTGGTTTCGTTGATAAATTTATTAGCATTACCCCAAAATGCCATTGGCTCATAATCTGGATATGGGTAATGGCCAAGATTCAGCTCTATATTAGCTTTCTTTCTCCGAATTTGTCTTTCGACAAGTTCTCTGACTGATATTGGGACACCGCTGCAGCAATTAAATATCCCATCCAGTTCGACATGCTCAACTAGATTCACAATACGGGTTGCAACATCTTCCACCGCCAGATAATCACGCAACTGCTCACCCCCAGACATATCAAATCGCTTTTCACCATTTTCAATTGCTCTGTCTAACTGAGCAAGCAAACTATTTTCATTCTGTCCCGCACCATACATATAAAACAATCTAGCCCATTGCAATGTAAATGTAGTCTCTTGTTGTAGTGACTGCAGGAATTTTTGCAGTGTGTCTTTAGCTAGCGAATAGGGGTTAGATGGTAAAGTTGGCATGTCTTCTTTTAAGCAACCATTCTGCATTCCATATTCTAAGCATGTGCCGGTTACTAGCACTTGTTGAAGCCCTTCATTAACCATACTCTTAATGAATTTATAATCTGCTAGTAAATTTACCTCAAAATGAAACAATTCTTTGTAGTTAGGTAAACCTGGCCACGCAAGGTGAATGAGTGCATCGGGACTCCCGAACTCATCATAACTACACTTACCCTCCATGGCGTGTATATCTTGAGCAATAAACTGCACCTCTGAGTACCAAGAAAATTTAAAGGCCTTCGTTTCATCACGCGCAACAGCAACAACCTCATGTCCGCGATCTAGTAAACACGGCACAAGATGACTTCCAATGAAGCCCGTCGCCCCTGTTACCATAATCTTCACTAGATCATCCCTTTGTAAATTGAAAAACCTATCATTCTATGATCCTGACTTCTGGTACTGCGGTCACAAAGATGCCACCCCACTCTCTAATATATAAATTTTCCGCTACAACTTCTTCAGCAATATTCCAAGGCAGTATTAACACAACATCTGGCTGTCGCTCTCGCAAAATAACCGGCGAAAAGATAGGTATATGACTGCCCGGCATATACTTCCCCTGCTTGGAAGAAGCTGCATCACACACATATGAGAGCAAATCAGGCTTCACCCCGGCATAATTAAGCAATGTGTTGCCTTTAGCAGCAGCGCCATAAGCTGCAACAGTCTTACCTGTACGCTTCTGTTCGATAAGATAAGACAAAAGGCCATTCTTTACACGTTCAGCATGAGACTGAAATGACAAATAGGTTGACAACTGCTGTAGACCGTGATTATTTTCTTCCATCAATAACGTGTCCACACTTAGTGCCCTAGTACGAGAATCATCAACATGGCAACCATAAACACGCAAACTGCCACCATGAGTCGGTAACCGTTCAACATCCCACACGCGCAAGCCAGCTTTTTCAAATAGCTTGCATACGGTGTGCAATGACAAATATGAAAAGTGCTCATGGTATACTGTATCAAACTGATTCTCTTCGATGAGCTGAAGAAGATGAGGGAACTCCAATGTAACAACCCCATGCGGCTTCAATGCACTTTTGATTCCAGCCGTAAAATCATTAATATCTGGCACATGTGCATAAACATTGTTACCTAGGATGAGATCAGCCTGCTTACCTTCATCAGCAAGCTGCAGCGCTAACGACTGACCAAAGAATTCGCGTAACACCGGAATGCCTAGCTTTTCAGCTGCCATTGCGGTGCTGGCTGTCGGTTCAATTCCTAAGCAAGGCACATTTGACTCAACGAAGTTTTTAAGCAGATAACCATCATTAGAAGCCACTTCGATAACAAAACTCTGCTCATCAAGTCCAAACCGTTCAGTCATTGCTTCGGTGTATTTTTTTGCATGGATAAGCCAACTAGATGAGGTCGATGAAAAGTATGCATAGTCTGGTGAAAACAATTCATCAGCCTCGGCATAGTCCTCCGTCTGCACCAACCAGCACTGGGTGCAAACTTTGAGTTTAAGGGGGTAGTACAACTCAGGTTTAGTGAGATCTGCAGCGCTCAAATAAGCATTCGATGGAGGTGCAAAACCGAGATCAAGAAAAGTGTGCTCCAGTGGCGAGTTACAATGGCGGCAATTCATACAATCAGTCCTGCAAAGTCGGAAGTCAATAAGGGATGGTCACAATCACGACCGGAAAGATCCTGAACGGGTAACGGCCAACTAATCGCCAGTGCAGGATCCGTTGGCTGAATACCTCCTTCAGATGAAGGTGTATAAAAGGCGGTGTGAAGATACAGTAACTCACTATCTTCTTCCAGAACCTGAAAGCCATGAGCACAACCTTCAGGAACAATCATCATCCGTTTATTATTATTTGATAGTTCTTCAGCGTACCAACTGAGAAATGTTGGTGATTCAGAACGCAGGTCAACCACTACGTCCCAAACCTTGCCGTTAATACAGCGAATTAATTTCATCTCGGCATGTGGTGCGCGTTGATAATGTAAACCACGCACTGCACCAATAGTGTGTGTACAGGATTGATTGATTTGCACTATTTTACGAGAACAGCCGATAAATTCCTGAAGTTCGTTCTGACAAAAAAACCGCGAAAAGGCACCGCGATGATCAGACTTAGACTCAGTTTCGACTAACATGAGGCCTTGAATGGGGGTTTGAATAATCTTCATTGTTGCAACCAGGAGACACCAGCCGAGCGCGCATCAGTAATATAATTATCTAATTGCCTTCCCGTCAATACAGCCCCCTGTTCTTGAAATTGACGGTACCAATCGGCCGTTACCTGTATCGTCTGTTCAATATTCCAGACAGGCTTCCAACCTAATGCTGCAGTAGCCTTTGCATGGTCCAGATACAGAAGCGTGGATTCATGAGGCTGTTTAGATTCTGTTTGCTGCCATTTTAACATTGGCCAGTGTGCTTGCAATAATGCCAGGGCTTCCTCCACAGTACAATTGCCTTCTGATGTTGGGCCAAAATTCCAGGCTTCCGCACATTCTCGACGCCCTTGCAAAGCATGCTGCCCCAACAATAAATACCCGGCAAGACACTCCAATACATGCTGCCAGGGCCGAGTCGCCTTTGGTGAGCGAATTACCAAGGGCTGCTTCTCTCCAACAGCTCTAATCAAATCAGGTATCAGACGATCTTCTGACCAATCGCCACCACCAATAACATTACCTGCTCGAGCAGACGCCAGAAGAGGCGCATTTTTTTCACAAAAAAATGCCTTACGATAACTATCAATCAGCAATTCACATGCCGCTTTGGATGCGCTATAAGGGTCATGACCACCTAAACGGTCATTCTCACGATAACCCCAGGGCCACTCCTGATTCGCATAAACCTTATCGGTGGTAATGGCCACAATTGCCTTAACACTATCAACATGGCGACAAGCTTCTAAGACATGAGCTGTACCCATGACATTACTGGACCAGTTTTCAATAGGCTCCCGGTATGAGCGCCTAACCAGCGGTTGAGCAGCAAGATGAAAAACGACTTCAGGACGAAATTTACTGACGATTTCCTGTACTTTTTCAGCGTTTCGAATGTCCACTCGATAATCATCAATATTAAGACTCAATAGACCCCAATGGGATAGCTCAGACTCGGGGTCTAACGAAAGACCAGCAACCTGTGTCCCAAGCTGATTTAGCCAAAAAGCAAGCCAACTACCCTTAAACCCAGTATGGCCAGTAACCAGCACTCGACGGCCCTGGTAGATATTTCCAAACTGCATCATCCCCACACTTTCCAGGGCGCTTTACCAGAGTTCCATAGGTCCTCAAGATGGTTTTTATCTCGCAAAGTATCCATTGCCTGCCAAAAACCTTTGTGCTGATAAGCTTGTAGATATCCTTCTGAGGCCAGTCCTATTAATGGCGTAGACTCCCAACTAACTTGATCTCCATCAATAAGATCCAAAACTGATGGATCGAGCACAAAGAAGCCTCCGTTAATCCAAGCACCATCACCAGCAGGCTTTTCTTGAAAACTGGTAACGGCAGCATCATTAATATTCAACGCACCATAACGACCTGGCGGTTGAATTGCGGTTACGGTCGCTTTATTACCATGCTCTTGATGGAAATCGATAAGTGCACCAATGTTCACATCAGAAACGCCATCACCATAAGTAAAACAAAAGGGCTCATTACCAATATATTTTCGCACCCTTTTTAACCTTCCACCAGTAAGCGTATTTTCACCAGTATCAACAAGAGTCACACGCCAGGGCTCAACATACTTCTCATGTACTTCCATTGTATTATTCTCCATATCGAATGTTACATCCGACATGTGTAAGAAATAATTAGCAAAATATTCCTTGATGATATACCCCTTGTAGCCAAGACAGATCACAAAATCATTGATCCCATAATGAGAGTAAATTTTCATGATGTGCCACAAGATCGGCTTACCACCAATTTCAATCATCGGTTTGGGTTTGAGGTGAGACTCCTCTGATATTCTAGTACCAAGTCCACCAGCCAGAATAACTGCTTTCATTTATTTATCCCTACCATTGTTTTTTTCCATTAGGCACACAAAATCTTCATATGCAGCCCTCAGCCCATCAGTTAAACAAACCTGAGGCTCCCAACCGAGCTGATTAAGCAAACCACTTTCCATGAGCTTACGTGGCGCCCCGTCTGCTTTAGAAGTATCAAACACAATACTCCCGGTGTAACCGACCACCTGACTGATAACAGTGGCTAGTTCAAGGATGGTCATATCAGCACCCGCACCAACATTAAGATGGCTTTGCATTGGCGCTGTATGTTCATGATAAAGGTTCTCACTTAACTCCATCACATACACACTAGCTTCTGCCATATCCTCCACATAAAGAAATTCACGGCGCGGAGTCCCACTCCCCCAAATAACAACTTGCTCCAAGTTTTTTTGCTTTGCTTCATGAAAGCGTTGGATCAGTGCTGGGATTACATGACTATTTTCTGGATGATAGCTATCCCCTGGCCCGTACAGATTTGCTGGCATGACACTGCGATAATCTGTGCCATACTGCCGATTATAAGACTCACATAATTTAATACCAGCAATCTTAGCAATCGCATAGGGCTCATTAGTCGGCTCCAATGGACCTGTAAGCAATGCATCTTCACTCATAGGCTGAGACGCTAGCCTTGGATATATACAGCTGGATCCAAGGAAAAGTAGCTTCTGTACACCTGCACGCCAAGCTTCATGAACCACGTTAAGCTCTATCATGAGATTACTGTAGATAAATTCAGCCGGATAGGTATTATTCGCATGAATACCGCCAACCTTAGCGGCTGCTAGATAAACCTGATCAGGGCGCTCAACCTCAAAAAATGAACGCACAGCCTGCTGATCAGTGAGATCAAGTTCATCGCGAGTTCGAATAAGAATATTATGATAGCCTTTGCTTTTCAGGGCACGAATAATTGCCGAGCCAACCATCCCTCGATGACCGGCAACAAAAACCTTAGCGTTTAAGTCGCTCATTCATGGTAATCCATGGTTTTATACCCATGAGCCTTAACCAGCTCATCTCGCTCTGCTGCTTTAAGGTCTTCACGAACCATTTCTGCTACAAGATCCTGAAATGATATCTTGGGAACCCAGCCCAGCTTTTCCTTTGCCTTGCTTGGGTCACCAAGCAATGTCTCAACTTCTGTTGGACGAAAATAGCGAGGATCAACGGTGACGATACAGTTTCCATCGGCATCATATCCCTTCTCATCAACACCTTCGCCTTCCCATGTAATGCTGATATCTAATTCTTTCGCAGCAACATCAACGAAATCACGCACGCTATATTGTACGCCTGTTGCAATAACAAAATCCTCTGGATTGTCCTGCTGCAACATCAACCACTGCATCTCGACATAATCCTTGGCATGTCCCCAATCACGTTTGGCATCCATATTCCCCAAAAACAAGCACTCCTGTAGGCCAAGCTTAATTCGAGCTAATGCACGAGTGATTTTTCGAGTAACAAACGTTTCACCACGAATAGGAGATTCATGATTAAACAAAATCCCATTACAAGCGTAGATCCCATATGCTTCACGATAATTGACAGTAATCCAATAGGCATACAACTTTGCAACGGCATAAGGCGAACGTGGGTAAAAAGGAGTGGTCTCAGTCTGGGGAATCTCCTGCACCTCGCCATATAATTCCGAGGTAGAAGCCTGATAGAAGCGTGTTTTCTTTTCTAGCCCAAGAAGACGAATAGCTTCTAGCAAACGGAGCGGGCCAAGCGCATCAGAATCAGCAGTGTATTCTGGCTCTTCAAATGAAACCGCCACATGACTCTGCGCAGCAAGATTGTAAACTTCATCGGGCTGAACTTGTTTCATGATCCGAATTAAACAACTGGAATCAGTCATATCACCATGATGTAAAACAAATCGCTGATCTAGCTCATGCGGATCCTGATACAGATGATCAATACGGTCAGTATTAAACAACGAGGTACGACGCTTGATACCGTGAACTTCATATCCCTTTTCCAATAAAAGCTCAGCTAAATAAGCGCCATCCTGCCCGGTAACGCCTGTAATTAATGCCTTTTTCTTCATCTTAATCCTTAACAATCATCTTAGTCAGACACTGCTTTCAAGCGATCCATCGAAAATGGATGCAGAATGCACATCTTTAGCAGCCTGCCAGCGATCAAACTTCATACCGATTACATTCGATATTATCAATAACACTGTAGCTGGGAGTATCCAAAAATTCCGAGCATTATAATAACATATCCTTTATCATTCTATTTTCAATATGGCTCATTTCATCACGATGGAAAACCTACAAAACATCTATAATCTTAACTCAAGCTGAGAGTCAACCATCATTTTAACAACATCTCTCATTTTATATTTAGCTTCCCATCCCAGGCCATCCACTGCTTTCTGAGGATTTCCTTTACTCTCAGCTAAATCTGTCGGTCTAAATAGCTTGGGATCTATCTCTACATGCTTTTCCCAATTTAAGCCAACACAAGAAAAAGCTGCTGCAACAAAGTCCTGTAGTGAGTTGGTTTCGCCAGTCGCAATCACAAAATCTTCAGGCTTATCCTGTTGAAGCATCAACCACATCGCCTCAACATACTCCGGTGCCCACCCCCAATCACGCTTTATATCTATATTCCCCAAACGAATCATTCCTTCGTTTTGTTCAGCTATTTGG
>Ga0316204_10006357_pt1 | contig 18270 bp, 18 predicted proteins | sample 6monrhotite_MG_2_FD_205661 | JGI IMG/M metagenome (GOLD analysis project Ga0316204, IMG submission 205661) | Microbial mat bacterial communities from mineral coupon in-situ incubated in ocean water Damariscotta River, Maine, United States -... | ecosystem: Environmental > Aquatic > Marine >... | reverse complement strand
TATAGAACCCAAGCTTGCCGATACAATAAAGCCAGATGTTTTAGAAACGCCGGATATTTTATTGATGCTCTCAGAAGAAGTGGTGGTGTTTGATAATTTAAGTGGCAAACTATATTTCATTGTTATGACAGATCCGAATAATGAAAAAGCCTATGAAGATGGTCGGCTACGTTTATCTCAATTAGAAAAGCAGTTACATCAAACTGTTCCCACATATAAGCCATCGACAAAAAGTGTCAAAGTCAATGAAGAAGACTTTGTTTCAGGTTTTACAGAAAATGGATTTAAAGCGGCAGTAGCTAAAGCAAAGCAGTATATTGTTGATGGCGATATAATGCAGGTAGTGCTATCACAGCGTATGACTATTCCGTTTAGTGCAGAACCCCTGGATTTATATCGCTCGCTACGTAGTTTGAATCCGTCGCCGTATATGTATTTTCTAAATCTGGATGATCATCATGTCGTGGGATCATCACCAGAAATTCTCGTTCGATTAGAAGATAATGAAGTCACAGTTCGCCCCATTGCAGGTACTCGCCCACGTGGCGAAAGTGAATCGACAGATTTGGCATTGGAAAAAGATTTATTATCAGACCCCAAAGAATTGGCTGAGCATTTAATGTTGATAGATCTTGGGCGTAATGATGCGGGTCGTGTGAGTGAAATTGGTAGTGTAGAGCTTACGGATAAAATGATTGTTGAGCGCTATTCACACGTTATGCATATTGTTTCAAATGTCACAGGTAAGCTAAAAAACAATTTAAGCGCAATGGATGTATTACGAGCGACTTTCCCAGCAGGGACCGTAAGTGGAGCACCCAAAATTCGTGCTATGGAAATAATTGATGAGCTTGAGCCGGTTAAGCGTGGTATTTATTCTGGTGCAGTTGGTTATCTATCATGGAATGGTAATATGGATACAGCGATTGCTATTCGTACGGCGGTTATAAAAAACAAAACATTAAACATTCAGGCAGGTGCAGGCATAGTGTATGACTCTGTGCCACAAAGTGAATGGGACGAAACCATGAATAAAGGCCGCGCAGTATTTCGTGCGGTAGCAATGGCAGAAGCAGGACTAGACGGTTCGCATCGTTAATTTTTAAATTGAACTTACGCTTTTTATGGAGCGGTATACATGAAAGCATTTTGCGAGAAGACGGTAAATCACGCACTATTTGAAAAAACGATTATCGGCTTAATTTTATTGAATGGTGTGATTTTAGGTCTGGAAACATCCAGTCAGCTAGTTGAGCAATATGGCTCAATAATGAAAATGACTAGTCATGTGATTTTATTGGCGTTCATTCTAGAAGCTTTAATGAAGATCATAGCGGTTGCTCCACAGCTTGGTAGGTACTTTGGTTCTGGTTGGAATGTGTTTGATTTTTCAGTCGTGATTTTTTCGCTACTACCAAGTACCGGTGAGTTTGCAATGATCGCTCGTCTTGCCCGATTGTTGCGAGTGATGCGTCTAATTTCAACCATACCTGAGCTAAGGCTCATTGTGACAACCCTAATGCGCTCATTGCCAGGTATGATGCATGTTGTTTTATTGATGGCTGTTATTTTTTATATTTACGCAGTAGCAGGCTTCCACTTGTACAATGAGCATGACCCTGAATTATGGGGTACATTAGGTCTGTCGTTACTGACGCTGTTTAGAGTTGTGACACTGGAAGACTGGACAGATGTTATGTATACAGCAATGGAAATGAATCCATATAGCTGGATATTTTTCGTTAGTTTTGTAGTGGTGGGTACTTTTGTGATTATTAATCTTTTTATTGCCGTTGTATTAAATAATCTAGAAGAAGCAAAGCAAGAGAGTTTGTTGGAGCTTCAGAAGCCAACTAATAAAGATGAGTTACTAAAAGAATTAAAACAAACTCAGTTAATGCTGCAACAGTTGCAGGCTAAAGTAGAGAATACGTCGTTATGATGATAATGATAGATAACTATGATTCATTCACCTATAACCTGGTTCAGTATCTGGGCGAGTTAGGTGCAGATGTTGTCGTGCATCGTAATGATCAAATTACAGTGGATGAAATCGAAAAGCTAAATCCTGAGCGGATTATGATTTCACCTGGTCCGTGTACGCCGAATGAGGCGGGTGTGTCTATGCAAGCTATCGAGTACTTTGCAGGTAAATTGCCAATATTAGGCGTGTGTTTAGGGCACCAAAGTATTGGTCAGGTATTTGGTGGGAAAATTGTTCATGCCAAAGAAATCATGCACGGTAAGACTTCAATGATTCATCATAATGACAAGGGTGTATTTAAAGGCTTAACCAATCCATATGAAGCAACACGTTATCACTCTCTAGTAATAGAAAAAGAGAGCGTTCCCGATTGCCTTGAAATAACGGCATGGACTGAAAATTCTGATGGCAGTATGGATGAAATTATGGGTGTACGTCATAAAGAATTAAAGATAGAAGGCGTGCAGTTTCACCCTGAGTCGATTCTTACGCAGCACGGTCATGACTTACTAAAGAACTTTTTAGAAATGTAATTGTTTTTGAATAGTTTTGTTTATAAAGATAAAAACAGGGTTTTAAAAAAATGGACATGCAATCTGCGATTAAAACGGTAACTGAAAAGCAGGATCTAAGCCGTGAGCAAATGACTGAGGTGATGAACCTAATAATGACGGGTCAGGCAACCGATTCTCAAATTGGTGGTTTCTTAATTGGTCTGCGCATGAAAGGTGAAACTGTTGATGAAGTTGCCGCAGCTGCATCTGTTATGCGAGAGCTATCCACTAAGGTGTCTGCACCTGGTGAGTACCTTGTCGATACTTGTGGTACAGGTGGGGACTCGTCTGGTAGTTTTAATATTTCTACGGCATCAGTTTTTGTTGCCGCAGCAGCCGGCGCGCATGTTGCAAAGCACGGCAATCGTTCAGTGTCGAGTAAATCGGGTAGCGCAGATGTGTTAGAAACAGCTGGTGTGAATTTGAATATTACGCCGGAACAGGTGGCTGATTGTATTAAAGATGTTGGTGCGGGGTTCTTGTTTGCGATTAAGCATCATGGTGCAATGAAACATGCGATTGGTCCAAGAAAAGAAATGGGCGTACGTACTGTCTTTAATGTGTTGGGTCCTCTTACAAATCCTGCCGGAGCTCCAAATCAGGTAATAGGTGTGTTTAGTAAGGATTGGTTGGAGCCACTCGCCAAAGTATTAAAGCAATTGGGTAGTCGTCATGTAATGATTGTTCATGCAGATGATGGTATGGATGAAATTAGTATTGCTAGCGCAACCTCGGTAGCTGAGTTAAAAGATGGTGAAATAAAAACCTATACCATTGAGCCAGAAGACTTCGCTATGAAGAAGGCAGATTTGTCAGAAATTAAAGCAGCAGATTCGGCAGACAGCTTACAAATCATTAAATCAGTATTGGATAATAAGGATGGTGCAGCAAAGGATATTGTGTGCCTGAATGCGGGAGCGGCTATTTATGTTTCTGGTTTAGCAGAAACATTGGCGCAAGGTGTTGATATGGCTAAATCAGCTATTGCTGATGGCAAAGCAAAAAATAAATTTGATTTATTAGTGGAATATACCAATAAGTTTTAAGTGATTAGTGCAGATGCGATAGATAAGTCGTATTTATAAATAAAGTGAATATGTATGAGTAACACCCCAGATATACTACAAAAAATACTTAAACGTAAAGTGGAAGAAATTACTGCGTGCTCTGCAAAAGAATCACTGGCTGATTTAAGTAAACGAGCAGAAGCAGGCTTGCCTGTACGCGGTTTTATTGAATCGATAGAAAATAAAATAGATGCAGGACAGGCCGGAGTTATTGCAGAAATTAAAAAAGCGTCACCTAGTAAAGGTGTGATGCGAGAAAATTTTTTACCTGCAGAAATTGCAAAAAGTTATGAATCTGCGGGTGCGGCCTGTTTATCTATTCTGACTGATCACGATTTCTTTCAGGGCTCGACAGAGTATTTGATAGCAGCGAGAGAAGCAACACAGCTTCCAGTTATTCGTAAAGACTTTATCATTGATCCATATCAGGTATACGAAGCACGAGCGATGAATGCCGATTGTATTCTATTAATTGTTTCGGCTCTTGGCGATGCTATGCTAAATGAACTGTTAGGCCTTGCCCATCATCTGGAGATGGATGTGCTAATGGAAGTGCATGATCGTGAAGAGATGGAAAGAGCGATTCAGACGGGTGCAAAATTGATTGGTGTGAATAACCGTAATTTGCGGACTTTTGACGTCAGTCTGAATACAACACTTGATATGCTAGATATGTTACCTGATGATCGTATTCTGGTAACTGAAAGTGGTATCCATACACCAGCGGATGTGAAGTTAATGCGAGATAATAAGGTAAACGCATTTCTGGTTGGCGAGGCATTTATGCGAGCAGAAATCCCGGGAGATAAGTTGGCAGAATTATTTGCCTAAGATCTATGAGATCCAATTACCACAATGGTTTTACCATGAGCGCTAATTAAGCCATCTGCTTCTAGCTCTTTTAATACACGGCCAGCCATTTCTCTTGAACAGCCTACAATCTTTGCAATATCCTGACGTGTAATTTTGATTTGCATGCCATCAGGGTGGGTCATTGCATCGGGTTGCTGGCTTAATTCCAATAATGTTCGTGCAATTCTGCCTGATACATCCAGGAATATAAGGTCACGAACTTTTTGGCTAGTTTTAATCAGGCGGTCAAACACCTGGCCAGATAAAATGAATAATATTTCAGGGTCTTCTTTAACCAGACTGCGGAACTGCACATATGAAATTTCAGCTATTTCGCAGTTAGACTTGGCCACAATCATAGCGCTACGGTCGATATCTTCTTTAAATAGGCCAGCTTCACCGAAAAAATCACCACTATTCAGGTAGGCAAGAATAATTTCTGCACCTTCTTCGTTTTCCGTTTGTACGCTAACAGAGCCCTTAATGATATAGTACAGGCTATGTGGGTTATCGCCTTCATGGATAATTTTCTTTTTTGCCGGATAGGTCTTGCGATGGCAATGATTTAGAAATAATTCCAATGAAGGGTTTGATTTGTCGACTTTAGGTAGCAGGCTCATGGGTTCCGTTTCATATTAAATGGAGCTACTGAATTATAGTCAAAATTATAGTTGACCGTATGCATATATGGTTATTAACTCAAATTATCAATTAATCAGCAAGTTATTTTTAGGTGCAATGTATGAAAGCCAGAGTTAAATGGTTAGATAATATGTCTTTCGTGGGTGAAACAGGGAGTGGACACTCTGTTGTGATGGATGGTGCACCGGATTCAGGCGGGCGTAATTTAGCGGCCAGGCCAATGGAGATGGTGCTTGTTGGTATGGGTGGCTGCACCGCATTTGATGTGGTTATGATTTTGAAAAAGGCCCGCCAGCCTATTGATGATTGCATAGTGGAAATTTCGGCTGAACGAGCTGAGGACATACCTAAGGTATTTACCAAGATACATGTTCACTATGTTATTAAAGGTAAGGGCTTGAGTGAAAAACAGGTTGAAAAAGCGGTTAATTTAACAGCAGAAAAATATTGCTCGGTATCTATAATGTTGGCTGCAACAGCCGATGTAACGCATGACTTTGAGATTATCGAAGAATAACGCAAGTAAGGCCTATAAAAAAAGAGTCAATAAAATATATGCAAAAAAATACAACTCAGGAATCATTCGATAGCCTGCTCAAACAATATTACAATGCCTGGTTCAGGTTTCATCCAGAAATGGCTGTGCATGTTGGAGTTAGCGGATATGAAGAAAGCTTAACGCCATTTGATGACGAAGCTATAGGTGCACTAGAATCGCTTAACTGTAAGATACTATCTTCTCTTGATGAATTGAATTATTCAGAATTGACGGATGCTCAGCAGCTTGACTATACGATTCTAAATAATGCCGCAAGTATTGAGTTAAGTGAGTACCAGGATAGAGATTGGCGTTTGTATGCGCCACAAAAATTTTTACCATTAGAGGCAATTCATCAGCTAGTTAATCGTCCGGTAGAAAATGTACATAAGGCATTGAAATACAGGCTTGAAGAAATACCTGAATATCTACGTTCAGCCAAAATGTATTTAAATCAGCAGCCAGAGATTATTCCTCCAAGTTGGGCAAGAGATACGGCTCAGGCCTGTGAATCTGGAGCAGAATACTTTCGCAACTTATTGCATAATCCAGTGATACTCCATAAGTTTGAAAATCCTGCAAGATTGCAGCCTGTGTGCGATGCTGCAGCTCATGCAATAGAAGATTTTGCTAAATATATGCACCAAGATATTTTGCCTCAGGCAAAAGGTGATTTTGCATGTGGAGAAGCGCATTTTAATAATTTATTAAATAAATCACATGGTTTAAATATCAATGCGCAACAGTTACATGCATTTGGTGAAAAGTTATTTAAAGAAATTTTAATTGAGATTGAGGAATTAACCAGTAGTCTGGATGGTGATAAAGATATTGATGCGCAGTTAGATATTATTCGTCAGCAACACCCTGAAAATGCTGCTCAGGCTCTAATGAACGCTTATCGTGATCGGATACAGGCCGCGCATGCATTTGTTGTTGAAAAAGATTTGGTAACAGTACCAGAGAAACAGGCATTAAAAGTAGTTGAAACGCCCTTGTTTTTAAGGCATGAGATTCCATTTGCAGCATATGATGAGCCATCATATAAAGATGAGGCACAGCAAGGTTATTATTATGTGACACCCGTTAGATCTGAAGGAAGTCTGTTAGAGCATAACTGGACATCGATTGATTTAACCTGTGTGCATGAGGCTTTTCCTGGGCATCATTTACAGTTTGTTACAGCAAATCAAAATCCACAAAATAGTTTACCGAGAATGTTAAATGCATCGTCCACCTTTTATGAAGGTTGGGCACTTTACTGCGAAGATTTAATGCAGGAACAAGGCTTCTTAGATAAGCCAGAGCATAAATTTATTATGTTACGTGATCGTTTGTGGCGTGCATTACGTATTATACTGGATGTTGAATTACATACTCAGGGTTTGGGAATTGAGGAAGCAGCACAAAGAATGTGTGACGATCTGGGTTTTGATATTGATCAGGCAAAAGCAGATTTGAGTTGGTATACTCAGTCTCCAACAGTGCCTATGGGTTATGCTATTGGTTGGGCGATAATAAAAGAGCTTAGAGAAGTGGAATCACAAAAAGAAGGTTTCTCATTAAAGTCATTCCATGATCGATTGCTGTCAGTTGGATCATGCGCATTACCATTTGTTATAAAATACGAATTTGGTGATGAAACATGGGATAAAGTCAGGGATAAGGTTTTTTCCTCATAAAATAAAAAAGCCGCGTGAAGCGGCTTTTTTATGGGTGATAATTTAATAAAAATTTCTAATATAACAATTAAATTATATATAAATTATATTTTAAAGGTTTAAAACTTCTCTTATATCTGTTTTTTATCTCATAATTTAAATAGTTAATTAACTTAATTGACACATTGTCAGAATAATTCTGTAACAAAATTTCCCTAGTATGCTTTCCAGTTAATTTACAAAACTAAATATTGACCATACTAAGGAATAAACGTTCATGAAAGTTTTCACATATAAAATTATTTCACTTACTGTATTGGCTGCGCTTTCTGTGCCAGGTGTTGCTTCAGCAGAAGCAAAACTATACGGTAAGGCGCATTTGTCTTTTGGTTCTGTATCAGAAGATACTGGCACTGATGCTAGCTCAAATGCAATAACATCTCATGCATCTCGTGTTGGTGTTAAAGGTACGATAGATACTGCAAATAGTATTAAGGCTATTTATAAGTTTGAGTGGCAGGTAGATATGTCTGATAAGGCTAATGGTGATGATAACTTTAAGTCACGATCGCAATATGTGGGCTTGAAAGATGACTGGGGTCAGTTACGCATTGGTCGTGATGATTCACCTTATAAATTGGCGGGTAAGAAAAATGTTGAGTACTTAAGTGATACATGGGCCGACTTTAATAACATTATAGATAAGGGGCAGGATACTCGTCATGATGATTCAATTGCTTACTGGGGAAAAATTGGTCCAGGTGAATTAGGTGTTATGTATGCAGCAGGTGATGATCAGCCGTCAGAAGAAAATGCAAATCAATCTACAGCTATTGCATATGATTTGAAGATGGGTGCTATTGGTTTTGCAATTGCTACTCAAACAATAGAAAAATCTGCGACTAATGACGAGAAGGGCACTAAATTATCATTCGGTTATAAAATGGGTGATACAAATTTAGGTTTAATGTACGAAACAGTTATAGATGATCTTTCAAAAGACGATAAAAATACATTCGTCAGCATTAAGCATGGTGTGAGTAAGGTTGGTAGCATTGTAATTGCTTATGGTATGAAAGATCAGGGTAAGGCGGATGATGCAACAATGACTGCTTTGTCTTATCAACATAAGTTAGATAAGCAATTGTCGGTGTATGCATTATGGGCTGACGGATCGGATGATGGTTTAAAAGCAGCGTCAAAAATTGAAGGTGATGCTTCTGTAATTGTCGCTGGCATAATTGCAAAATTCTAATAAGTTAATAACTTATTAGAATCAACATGGGGCGCTATTGCGCCCCATGTTGTTATGCATAATAAGAACTATAAGACTTCTGCAGGCCTGGTCATCTGCATTTAGGCATCTGTTATTAGATAGATGCTTTTTTGTTTGTATTGAGCAGATGCTGAACCTTTAAAATATTCGATTTTATTTTTTACGGCTCTTTGTTATATTGGCCAGCTCATATCATTAAATCAGTGACCTGTCGCATGTTAAAAAAAATACAAAGCTTCTTTGAGAAAAATTTTCAATTGAATGAATCCAGTGAGGACTCAATTGAACATCAGTTAAATTTAGCGGCTGCAGCACTATTGATTGAAATGTCATTTCAGGACAATACGGTAAATGATGTTGAGATTGATGCAGCAAAACAGTCGATGATTTCACATCTGGGATTAAGTACAGATGAAACTCACAAGCTATATGAGTTAGCAGAAGAAGAAAAGCATCAGGCAACTGATTATCATCAGTTTACCCGGTTGATTTCACAGCACTATACACAGCAACAAAAAATTATATTAATTGAGTCGTTGTGGGCTGTTGCTTATTCTGACTCGCAGTTAGATAAATATGAAGAGCAGATGGTGCGTAAAGTGTGTGACTTGATCCATGTCTCACATAAAGATTTTTTACAGGCAAAGCATAGGGTTGAGGAAAAGTTAGGCCTGTGATGTCTGAAGTGACATTAATCATAGGTATAAAAAAACCTCCTAGAAGGAGGTTTTTTTAGTATTCAGGTTGGTGAATACTTTCCTGGCTAGCCGTTAATAACGATTAGCGAAGAATAGATTGTTTAGTTTCACGATTAGCATCCCAGGCTTCATGTACCTGATCCATCGCGTTTTTAATATGAGCTTCAGTGATTTGTACAACATCACCGTTATCATCAATAATCATGCCGCCTTTAAAGCCGGTTTGAGTGATTGCATAGGCATATTTGCCGCAATCTGCATCTTTTGCTGAGTTAGACATAGGGGGTCCTTTAAAAGTAATAAATTCTGTATTTCTAACAGCCCATTTCGTTTTTTTTATGCGGACGGTTACAGATAAAGAATATTCTGAGATAGGCCTTTTGGGCTTTATCTCGAGTCGGCGGGATTATATAGTAATTTTATAGTGCAATAAAACCCCTAAGTAGGTGAATTTGTGAATTAATTCAGCTTATTTTAGAGATGGTTAATGCAGCTAGGGCTGTTGTTTTTCAAGTTATTGTTTTTAATGAATAAAAATGCGTATACGTAAGGCTCTGAATTCATTATGACGTTAAGGTTCAGCTTACCATTCATCGATTTATTTAGATTGGGCCATAAAAAAGGTTAATGAATTATTATGTTACAAAGTTATAAGGTCCAATCTCGGCAGATTCAGTTCCCAGGATTTGATGGGGGTTTATTGGCAGCTACTCTGGACTACCCAGAGGGAAAAGAACCGATAGAGTACGCTGTGATGAGCCATTGTTTTACCTGTACTCGACAAACGCTTACAACGGCTCGATTGAGTCGGGGGCTGGCCGGTGCTGGTTTAGCTGTATTGAGATTCGATTTTACTGGTTTGGGAGAGAGCGAGGGGCTGTTTGCAGATACGCACTTTCGCAGCATGGTGCAGGACATAGTCTGTGCAGCTGAATTTTTATCCAAGTACTATAAATCTCCCAGTTTATTGTTAGGTCATAGTATGGGAGGGACAGCCAGTCTGGCAGCATCTCAGGTAGATAGCGCTGCATTAACAGCTGTAAGGAGAGTCGTTACACTAGCATCCCCCGCGTATCCATCACATGTTTTGCATCACTTTGGGCCTGCAATGGCCTTACTGGAACAAGGCAAGAGCGCAGAAATTAGTGTGGCGGGCAGGGCTTACCCAGTTAAACCCAGCTTTGTAGAGGATGTACGCACTTATGATATGCGCCAGCAAATGTCAGGTTTTGATCGTTCCGTGCTGGCTGCTCGTGCAGGTAAAGATGAGCTGATTGGTGCGGAAGCGGCAGAGCAAATACTCGCTTATACAAAGGGTGATAGATGTCTGGTTGATATTGATGGTGCCGATCATTTATTTAGTAATAGAGAGCATGCGGCACAATTAGAGAAGGAGATACTCGACTGGTTGGGATATTAAGCGAAGGTCTAGATGTTGAGGAGGGGCTGAAGTCGTGAAAATAGAGAATTTCTGTCTATACTCATATTTTGTTAAATCATTTATACCAGATGATATCTTTAGGGCACAGCTATGGTTGAAGTAAAAACTTTCTTTGATGAACAAACATTTACACTTACGCATCTTGTGTATGACCCATCGTCAAAAGATGCCGTGGTTTTTGATCCAGTGCTGGATCTGGATACGATAGGCTGGAGAACATACACCAGTAGTCTACAGACCTTAGATGAATTTATCGCAGAGAATAATCTGAAATTACATTATGTATTAGATACGCATATACATGCGGATCATATTAGTGGCATGCAGCATTTAAAAGAAAAATATAAGGTTCCATTGGTAATCAACGACGCTATTAAAACAGTGCAATCAACATTTAAAGAAGTATTTAATTTTGCAGATGATTTTGATACAAGTGGTAGCGACTTTGATGTGTTGGTGAGTGATGGAGATCAGTTGACTGCAGGTACAATTGAAATTGAGATTTTACACACGCCAGGCCATACGCCCGCATGTACGACATATAAAATTGGAACAAATTTATTTACGGGCGACGCCTTGTTTGTGCCAAGTATTGGGACAGGACGATGTGATTTTCCAAAGGGAAGCGCAAATGATTTGTATGCCTCTGTAACTAAAAAATTATATAGCTATCCTGACGATACAAAAGTTTATCCGGGGCATGATTATCCGGGTAATCGAGATTTACAGACATTTACCACTATTGGTGAGAGTAAACTTTCCAATGTGGACTTACCTGCGTCTAGAAGCGAGGAAGATTATGTGTCGTTTATGAATAATCGTGATGCGAAGCTGCAGTTGCCCAGATTAATTTATCAAGGTGTACAGGTGAATTTAACGGCAGGGAAATTACCGAAAGCAGAATCTAACGGTGTGAGCTATATAAAAATCCCAATTATTAATGACTAGTTAAGCACTAGTTATATTTGTCGTTAGGAGTTGCTGGCCTATAGTTAAATAAAATTAACTATAGGCTTTTTTATGTGTTATTTATGAGATGTTAAATTTCTGGTCAAAGTTAGCAATTTGCAGCACGGACTGAATATAGTCCGGGCATTGTTCAAGGTTTATTTGAATGTTCTCGAAGTGTTCGTCTAGCAATAGCAGCATGCCAAGTGCAGATGAATCCATATATGTAGTTTGACTTAAATTAACCGAAACTTTTGCAACTTCACCGGGAGAGATATTACGGTAAGCCTCTCGAAAACTTGAATTGACATCAAAGTTAAAGTCACCCGAAATTGAAATGAGTAATGTTTTTTCTGAAGGATCAAATTTATGATGCACTGGCATTTTGTCTGCTCTTAATGGTGTGTTGTAGTTGATTGTGTGGTTTCTGCGAACAATTGTTCAATATCTGTAAGACTGTAAATATATTGTGCATTACAAAATTCACAATCAACCTGAATATTACCCTGCTCACTTATAATGCTTCTCGCCTCGTCAATTCCTAGAGAAACGATGACCTTGTTTATACGTTCGGTTGAACAGCCGCATTTAAAGCTCAATGGCGTAGGATCAAATAACCGAATGTCATTTTCATGGAACAGACGATGTAAAATTTCTCTTGTTGATAAAGATAATAGTTCGTCTTTGCTTAAGGTGCTGGCTAAATGAACCGAGTGTTGCCAATTATTAGTATTTTCATATAAATCACTTGTCTTTTCACTGGTATCAGGTAGCTCCTGTAATAAAAATCCTGTACAGGTTTTATCGTTAGTGGCTAGCCATAAGCGAGTATTCAGCTGCTCTGATTGGGTGAAGTAATTCTCTATCGCATCTTTAATGTGATCACCCTGTAGGCCGATAATGCCTTGGTAAGGCTCTCTTTTGGGAGACTCGATAGTCATAACCATCTGCCCGTTGCCAAAAATTTCATTTAGACCTTCTGCGGGAACATCATCTTTCCAGCGCGCGAGCCCACGTAATGTTCCATCTGAGGTAGCTTGCACAACCAGTAGATGTAGAGGGCCATCGCCTCGGATTTGTAAAATCAATGAGCCGTCATATTTTATCGTGGCAGATAATAAGGCGCAGGCAGCAAATGCTTCACCTAAAATGTTTTTTACATTTTCAGGGTAGTCGTAGCGCTCAAGCACGGTTTGCCAGCTGGTATTCAGATGAACCATTTCACCTCGTACGCGGGTGTTTTCAATTACAAAGCGGTGCAGTGAATCATTGTCAGACATAATGGTTAACCGTTTAATTTGTCTTTAAGCATTTTATTAACCTGCGCCGGATTTGCTTTGCCCTGCGATGCTTTCATTACCTGGCCTACAAAGTAGCCAAATAATTTATCTTTACCAGAGCGGTATTCTTCGAGTTGGTTTGGACTGTTGGCGATGACTTCATCGATGATGCTTTCAATTGCAGAATCGTCGGTAATCTGTTTCAGGCCTTTTTTCTCAATAACTGTGTCGGCATCACCTTCACCTGCCCACATGCCATTAAATACATCTTTAGCAATTTTTCCTGAGATTGTATTGTCGGCAATGCGTTTCAGCATACCGGCCAATTCTGCTGCGGAAACAGGGCACTGTTCAATGCTTAGGTCTTCTTTGTTTAAACGAGCAGAGACATCGCCAAGCATCCAGTTGGCAGCCATTTTTGCATCAACGGATTCTTTTACCACAGACTCAAAATAGTCAGCTAGTTGACGTGATGCCGTAAGAATACCTGCATCGTAATCACTTAGTCCCAGGTCGACGACAAAACGCGCCGCCTTTTCTGCAGGTAGTTCAGGCAGGGTTTTACGCACCTCTTCAAGGTAAGCGTCATCGATGACAACAGGCAATAAATCGGGGTCAGGGAAATAACGGTAATCGTTCGCTTCTTCCTTGGATCGCATGGAGCGAGTTTCATTTTTATCTGCATCGTAAAGTCTTGTTTCCTGAACAACTTCACCGCCGTCTTCAATTAAGTCAATTTGACGTTCAACTTCAATGTTAATTGCGCGCTCAACAAAACGGAACGAGTTAATATTTTTCAATTCTGCACGCGTACCAAATTCTTTTTGGCCTTTAGGGCGAACCGAAACATTAGCATCACATCGAAAAGAACCTTCAGCCATGTTGCCGTCACATATTTCAAGATACTGAACCAGTGAATGGATTTTTCTCATATAGGCTACAGCTTCTTTAGCTGAACGCATGTCTGGCTCAGAAACTATTTCCAGTAAAGGTGTGCCTGCACGGTTCAAATCAATGCCGGTCATGCCATGGTAGTCTTCGTGTAAAGACTTGCCCGCATCTTCTTCCAGATGGGCTCGCGTAATGCCAATGACTTTTTTTGTACCATCTTCCAGGTCAATCTCAAGTTCGCCTTTACCGACAATGGGTAAATCCATTTGAGATATCTGGTAGCCTTTTGGAAGGTCCGGATAGAAGTAATTTTTTCTGGCGAATACCGAGTGTTTGCTAACGTGAGAGTTAGTTGCCAGACCAAATTTTGCAGCCATGCGAACGGCTTCTGCATTTAATACAGGCAAAACACCGGGTAGGCCTAAGTCAACGGCACAGGCTTGAGTATTTGGTTCTGCACCATAAGCGGTAGATGCAGATGAGAAAATTTTACTTTTAGTACGCAATTGTGCGTGTATTTCTAAACCGATTACGGTTTCCCATTCCATAAGAATGCCTCTTAAATATTATTCTTGACGCAAAAAACTATTCATTAAATGTTTGGTTTATTTGAATGCTTCAGGTATTTGCGTGTGCCAATCTGTTTGTTGCTGATATTGATGTGCGACATTTAATAAGCGGCTCTCATCAAAGTGGTTGGCAATAATTTGTAAACCTACCGGCATGTTATTGCTAAAGCCGGCCGGTACACTCATGCCAGGTAGGCCGGCCAGGTTAACAGCTATGGTATAAATATCTGATAGATACATTGAAATTGGATCGTCAGCTTTTTCGCCTACATTAAATGCAGTTTCTGGTGCCGCTGGCCCCATGATGACGTCCACTTTTTCGAATGCCTGCGTGAAATCATCGGAGATCATACGGCGTAATTGTTGCGCTTTAATATAATAAGCGTCGTAATATCCGGCTGACAAAGCATAGGCACCTACCATGATGCGGCGCTTAACTTCTTCACCAAAACCTTCACCACGAGAACGCTTATATAAATCTTCCAGATCTTTAGGGTCTTCACAGCGATAGCCAAAGCGCACGCCATCGAACCGAGATAAGTTTGAAGAGCATTCTGCCGGAGCCACCACATAATAAACAGGCACAGCCAGGTGTGTATTAGGCAGGCTAATGTCTATAATTTCTGCGCCTAATGCCTTGTATTCATCAATGGCTTTTTGTACGACAGTATTTATTTCGCTGCTTAGACCTTCACCAAAATATTCTTTAGGAAGGCCAATGCGTAAACCATCAAGAGGCTTGTTTAAGTCTGCTGTGTAATCGGGCACTTCTTTTTCAAGCGAGGTGGAGTCACGTGGATCAAAGCCAGACATTACATTTAATAGTAGTGCACAGTCTTCAGCGCTTTGCGCCATTGGCCCTGCTTGATCAAGACTTGATGCAAACGCAATCATGCCGTAACGAGACACGCGTCCATAAGTTGGTTTAAGGCCAGTGATGCCGCAGAATGATGCAGGCTGTCGAATAGAGCCGCCTGTATCTGTGCCGGTTGAAGCTGGTGTTAGTCTTGCAGCAACTGAGGCAGCAGAACCGCCTGATGAGCCTCCCGGAACAGCTTTTGTATTCCATGGGTTTTTAACGGCACCATAATAACTGGTCTCATTAGATGAACCCATGGCGAACTCATCCATATTGGTCTTACCCAGCATAACAATGCCGGCTTGCTGCATTTTTTCTACCACGGTTGCATCGTATGGAGAGATAAAGTTATCTAGCATTTTGGAGCCGCAAGTCGTTTTTACGTCCTTGGTGCAAAAAATGTCTTTATGAGCAAATGGAATGCCTGTCAGCGGTCCGGCATTGCCTGCTTTTCGCTTTTCGTCTGCGGCGGCGGCCGCTGTTAATGCCTGCTCTTCTGTTACGGTGACAAAGCTATTAATGTCACCATCGTACTCTTTAATACGTTGTAAAAAATGTTCGGTGAGCTGCACTGAGGTGACGTCACCGGCTTCTAGCATGGCGCTTAATTCACTCAGTGTTTTAGTGTGATACATATTCGTGTCTCTTAAAATTCGGTCGTAAAGTATTACTGGACTGCTCAATTGGCTGGAGCTGCTTAAAAATCACTCAATAACTTGAGGTACCAGATATAGGCCGTCTTCAGTTTTAGGTGCAATTTTCTGGAAGTAGTCGCGCTGGTTCTCTTCCAAAACTTCATCGGCGCGTAAACGCTGACTGACATCCATTGGATGAGCCATAGGTTCTACGTTAGTGGTATCCACTTCATTCATTTGCTCAACTAAGCCTAATATACTGGATAAGCTGCTTGCGTATCCTTCGATATTTTTTTCGTCGATATCAAGGCGTGCTAAGTGTGCAATGTTCTTCACATCATCGGGTCCCAATGACATATATTTCTCCGCGTGTATTTGTTGCCGGGGTGTGGCATCGGTGTCGATTTTATTCGGCGTTTCTTCGCTACTAATCTGGCTTCTGTGCCAAGCATAATGGCAAGAGTAACAGGAATTTATTTCCGAAGCCGCCAAAAGCGTTAAAAACCGCGCAAAATTAGCATATTATGCGATTTGAAGCCACCTGTAAGCTTGCCCTAAACAGCACGCGTTGTTAGAGTACCGCTAATTAATTTAAAGTGTCTAAGACTGCGGGTAACGCCAGAGCCTTAATGCTATTTACAACAAATATGATGAGCTAATACACGAATGTTTCTAAAACGCTTTCGCGGCATGTTTTCCAACGACCTTTCTATTGACCTCGGTACAGCGAATACACTGATATACGCACGGGAAAAAGGTATTGTTCTTGATGAACCCTCAGTTGTAGCAATACGCCAGAATCGTAATGGTAATGGTGCTAAGGCAATTGAAGCCTATGGGCATGAAGCTAAGCGAATGCTTGGACGAACGCCACTAAATATTACGGCTATTCGCCCAATGCGAGATGGCGTGATTGCTGATTTTCATGTGACTGAAAAAATGCTTCAGCATTTTATTCGTAAAGTTCATGAAAGCGCGATGTTTCGCCCGAGTCCTCGTGTACTTATTTGTGTGCCATGCGGTGCGACTCAGGTTGAGCGTCGAGCAATTAAAGAATCTGCCGCAGGTGCCGGTGCACGAAAAGTTTATTTGATTGAAGAACCAATGGCTGCAGCGATAGGTGCGGGTATGCCCGTTGATGAGCCTCGCGGTTCTATGGTGCTAGATATCGGTGGTGGTACATCTGAAGTCGCCGTTATTTCACTAAATGGTATTGTTTACTCCGCCTCGGTACGTATTGGTGGAGATACTTTTGATGAAGGCATAATCTCTTATGTGCGCCGTAACTACGGCACGCTCATAGGCGAGGCAACCGCAGAAAGAATTAAGCACCAAATCGGCTCAGCGTACCCAGGTAAAGATTTATTAGAAATTGAAGTTAAGGGGCGTAACCTTTCTGAAGGTATTCCACGCAGCTTTACTTTAAACAGCAATGAAATTTTAGAGGCCTTACAAGAGCCGTTGCACGGTATTGTGAGTGCAGTAAAAACCGCCCTGGAACAAACACCACCTGAGTTGGGTGCAGACGTTGCAGAGCGTGGTATTGTGCTTACCGGTGGTGGCTCGTTATTAAGAGATCTGGATCGCTTATTAATGGAAGAAACTGGCTTGCCCGTAATTATGGCCGAAGAACCATTAACATGTGTTGCGCGTGGTGGTGGTCGTGTACTTGAGCTTATTGATGAGCATGGCGGCGATTTCTTCGCAGTCGAATAGTAAAGTGGGCTTTATGCCCGCTTATATTTTGTTTAATGTATTTTCCCTTGTGAACCATTAATGCAGCCGTTATTTTTACAAGGTCCATCCGTTACATTGCGCACCATTCTTCTGGTGGCGATTTCTATTGTTGTTATGGTGGCAGATCACCGTTGGAAGCATTTAGAAACAGTGCGCGGTAATATCGAAAGCTACATTATATATCCCCTACGATACACCATTAACCTGCCTTCCCAGTTTATGCGCTGGAGTGATGAGTCGCTTTCTTCGCGTCAGGATCTGTTAGATGAAAAGCACAAGCTCGAGGAGCAGAGATTACGTGCACGCGTTAATTTACAAAAGTTGAGCGTGCTGGAAAAAGAAAATGCTCGCTTACGGAAAATGCTGAGCGCGCAGACCAAAATTGGTGAGCTGGTTTTGGTGGCAGAAATATTGTCTATAGATCTTGATCCATACAAACAGCAGGTTATTTTAAATAAGGGACGCAAGCATGAAGTGTATATCGGTCAGTCAATTATCGATGCACATGGAGTGATGGGACAAATTGTACATTTGGGTGAGTACTCGTCAACAGCATTGCTGGTGTCTGATCCGAGTCATGCCATTCCTGTTCAGGTCAACCGCAGCGGCTTGCGTAGTACCGCATTTGGTACGGGCAA
>Ga0316204_10006355_pt1 | contig 18271 bp, 14 predicted proteins | sample 6monrhotite_MG_2_FD_205661 | JGI IMG/M metagenome (GOLD analysis project Ga0316204, IMG submission 205661) | Microbial mat bacterial communities from mineral coupon in-situ incubated in ocean water Damariscotta River, Maine, United States -... | ecosystem: Environmental > Aquatic > Marine >... | reverse complement strand
GGCCGACCCCCTCACAAGGCCCAACTAATTGGCTGTATCTTAAAGGTGTTTTTGGTGACCCCGATTGGATTCGAACCAATAACCTGCCCCTTAGGAGGGAACCGTTCATAGCGTTATTCCTTCTTTAATTTCTGCTGCTTGGGTGTCTGTACAGTGTTTTCCTGTACATGGTTTGTACGAAAACGTGCCCTAACATCGGCCTCATCTGTCTCTGCATGGGCGTAAATGCGCATGGGCAAATTGGGGTCTGACCAGCGCCCAGCCTTGGCTGCGGTGACCGGATCGACGCCTTGGCGGACAACCAATTCCGTAAAGAAGCCGTGCCGCCCAGCCGGATGCGCAGACAAGTATTGGATGCCAGCCCGCTTGCAGATGGTCTTCCAGCGCGTGTTGTAGCCTGTCGAGCTGCCATAGCCGAAAACACGCGGCTTCATGAACTTACCGGTCTTGCGGTTCTTTGGCCGCTTCGGTGGCAAGGCCAACAGTTCGTCCATCATCTGCGGTGAAACGGTGATCCAGCTCTCCGGGTGACCCTTCTGGGCCTTCACCCTGACCTTGTTCTCGGCAGGCCGCAGATCGTCAGGCTCCAGTGAAACGGCCTGGTCAATCCGTGCCGCCGTTTCGAACATGAACCGGACCAACGCCGCGTTGTACGGATCGGCGGCCCTACAAAACGCTTCGATCCATTCCTTATCCGCTGGGGTTCGTTCCACCCTGCTGAGCTTACCGCGCCGCCTGTCCTGTGCAATCCGTTCAAACTTGTCATAGGGCTTCACCCGTATCAGTGGCGTGCCTTCCAACTCATGGGCGTTGTTGATCACCGCGCTCGCTGGCGTCACGATCTCGCGCCACCATGTGTCAGTAGACGCACTTGGCTTCAGCTTGGGTCCGAGCCCCTTCAAGAGTGCACCAGAGATTGCGCCTAAGGGCATATCGCCTATTTCTTCGACAATAGGGATCAACTGCTTCGCGGTCGTCGGGGACGCGTTGTAGAGCATGATAGCATCAGAGAAGGACTTGCTCGACTCGTCGCCAACCACATAGCGGCGTATCTGAAGCTCGGTTTCACGGGCTACCCAGTCCCGTGCGCCTGCTTCTGTAGTCGATTTAGTGCTGTCTCGGTATGTACGTGTGAACGGTCGGCCGTTGTATTCAATCTTGCCGTAGGCGTAATAGTAGCGCCCCCTCTTGTAGATTTGGAGCGGCATGACTGACCTCCTTCAAAAATGATATCGAGTTGTGCAGGCGTGATGAGCATAGTTCGCCCGACGCGATAAAACGCTCCCGTTTCGTTGGCTCGTTCGCGCAACGTGCGTTCTGAAATTTCGATCCCAAGATTGGCCATGATTTGGACCCATTGAGCAGGCGTCTTGCCAAGTTCCAGGATTTTCGAGCTGTCGGATTTATCCGTGTCTGCCATTTCATTCGTCCTTGTCCGCTAGGTGTGAATAGGTTTGCCGCATGGAATCGCTTGTTCAGCACCATCTGACGTGTTCAGATGGGATTAACCGTAATAGTTCGTCATTTTTTGCGATATTCGCGAAAAAATACGAAGTCGTCAATTGGAAATCGAAAATGGCGCAAAAACATGCTGATTTGTTTGCTGCTATGGGTGCACGTCTGACCATTGCACGCAGTGAAGTCGGCATTTCGCAGGCTGCTATGGCAGAGGCTATCGGCGTCTCCCCACGCGCCTACCATAGTTACGAGAAGGGCCAGCGCGGCATTCCAGTGGAAGCCCTGATAGCAATGGGCGAACGGTTTGAAGTCGATGTGCCTTGGCTATTGCTAGGTACAAACGCCATCAGAGCCGGACACGACTTCAACGCACTCAAAGAGATTGAAAGCTCGCTGGATCAGCACCTCAACGCAGAGGGTATCAAGATCAAAAGCAAAAAACGCGGGGCAATCGTCGCGCGCTGGTACGAGTCACACGTCAAGGGCCGTGAAGTAACGGATGACGACGTTCACACATGGATCGAGCTTGTTAGGGAGTAGAGAAATGAAGAAACCGAGCGAAAACTGGAAGCGTATCCGTCGGGCGGCATTGGAACGAGCGCAACGAACTGCGATCGACCCTCTATCGCCGCTCTATGACTTATACTTGGGCGTCTGTGCCGTGTATCTCGCGGGCTTCCTTCATTTCAACTTCTTTGAATATGGCACCGAATTCACTTGGTTTAAAGCATGTCTAATCGTCTGTGTTGCCGTGGCGGGCGCTCTAGTTCCTGTGCTGACAGGTTCAGTTCTGGCCCTGCATTTCGCGAGCAAGAAATTGGAGCGTTTGATTGCTGAGTGAGCAAAACACGAAACGCCATTTTACAGCTCTCGACGCGTGCTGGGAATTACCCACTGCGATTGAGACTTGCCTCCAGCTCGCCTGCCGGGGAGACCAATTCGCGTGACGTTCGGAGTGTTCATTCACCGGACAGACTCAGTCTACGATGACGTCCCATCGGAACGATACCAGTTCCCAAAAAAATACCTGACGCGTGTGCAGCAGTGCGAGGGCGACTGGATCGTCTATCTCGAACCCACCAAGGTGAAGAATACAAAAGGCTACTTCGCCGTTGCCAAGGTACAAGAGGTCATCGCAGACCCTCGCAGCGCTGACATGTATCTAGCTGTCATCGAAAGGGGTACCTATCTCGATTTCGGCGACCCGGTTCCGTTCCGCGATACTGACGGCATCGTTGAGCAAGGCGTCTTAAACGACTTGGGAAACATCTCGGGCCGTGCTCAGGCTGCAGTGCGGCCACTTTCGGCAGAGGATTTCGCCCGGATCGTGGAACGTGGACTTGGGCAAGATGATGATTTTCTGCCTCGCGTCGATCAGACAAACCAAATACCCGGCTTCCAAGACTCGCAGGTGCCTTTTCAGCATCCCACAGCGCGGGATCGCGTTAACCAGCTGACCAACCGTGCCGTGCGCGACCGCAACTTCCGAAAGAATGTTCTACGCGCTTATGGCGAACGTTGCGCGATTACCGGGCTACGCCTGATTAATGGCGGCGGGCGTGCCGAGGTTGAGGCCGCACATATCAGGCCCGTGGAACATGACGGCCCTGATATCGTGAGCAATGGGCTAGCTCTATCTGGAACCGCACATTGGATGTTTGACCGTGGTCTAGTGGCGCTGGCCGATGATTTTTCCATTTTGGTGTCGAGGCAAAGCAACGATCTTGAGGCCGTGACAGCGATGATCAACTCCTCCGGGAAGCTATTGGCACCCGAACGCCTGGCCAACCGACCAAGAACGGAGTTTGTGACTTGGCACCGAGCGAATTGCTTCAAACACTAGCTGCAAAAAACTACTGTGGGCATTCGTCTTATCGATGGCGCGACCCAGATCAATCAGCCAGTCCAACCCATAGTGCAGATTAATCTTGCCTGAATAGCGTGGGGTCGCAGGCCCACCTTTTGGTTTGGCCAGAAAATTCAATCATGATCTGAAATAAATTGGCGGACTTGATCAAGGGTTAACTCTTCGTCTTCAAGTTGCGCCTCCTGATCGACGATTGGGGTTCGGGGAAGCGATGGGAATTCCTTCAGCGATCGTTCGCCCATCGAAGACGCTAGACTTTTCGCAACACCTATAAGTTCTACCCAGCGCAGAAGTCGCCCAATTACAGGTATGACCTGGAGCGCTGGTACCTGTCCATGCCCGTCCCGGACCACCTTTTTTCCATGTTTATATAGCTCAGAAATATCTGATGCGACGGTGGGCGCGAAGCGCCTAGATTGCTCAACCAATCTTGACAGCTGTGCATACTCCTTCGTCTCAATATAGGCACCTGCCTTAGGGTCGTATTGTAATAGCAGATCGGAGTTCAGCGTAGCCGACAAGAAGTAATGATCAGTTTTCGCTCTTGCCGAGAAAGTATGAAGAAATATTAGGCGGTTCCAGACCTCGCTCGTCACAGTAATGTCACTCAATAACTGGTCCGACTGGATGTTTAACGTTGTTCGTAAGTCGAGAACCGCCTGTGTAGGATTGAAGATTTTACCTTTTGTTCGTGGTGGGCCGAGTCTGGCAATAAACTCTATCAATTGAACCTCAAGCATTTTTCGTCCAGCTGCCTGCGACCGAGTCAAACCATGAGCGACCAGAGGGTCAAGTGCTTGACGGACCTCTGCAAAAGTACTGAAGGACGAAACCCAGTTTGCGATCGGAGCTTCTCCATCACCTGCAACTGCTTGGGCCGTCTCCTTGTTGCGAGAAATTTCGTCAATAAAGGAAATTATTGCTTTAGCATCATCCATTGCACGAGTTGGGTGATTGATAAATTTCTCCCGCTGGCTGTCCGTAAGCGCGGGATCATTCGAGAGTTCTTTTGCCAGCTCTTTAATGCTCTGGCTGTGATCGAGAACCTCCGCCCGGACGAAACACAAAAGGCGAATTCTGCCTTCCTGCGCTAGTTGATAAGCACGGCGATACTCAGCACGCGTGATACTAATCTTGTTTGGTTTATCAAGCCATCCTCCCACGCGTCGTCCAATGAACAGCACAAACAAGTCAGCTTGCTCGATCGTCTTCAAGCAAGCCTCATAGGAATGAGTATCGAGCGGACGAGTGAAATCAGTGTACTCGGACGCTAAGACTCGGCACCCGCGATCCTCGAGATAGTCTTTCAGTGCACTGCGAAGATCGGAAAAGTCATAAATAGTTGAAGAGAGGAAAATAGTTGGGCGGTCCATGGTAAAATCCAGTAGAAAATTTCGTTCTAAACCTTGTATTAGAGTCAAAAGACTAGTTCGCTAACTCCTCAACAGACAGGTCCTTCTGACCACAGTAGTAACTACCACTCAAAGGCCATTAATCACGGGGCCGATAAACCAATCGTATTGAACGCTTCTCAAATTGGCTTCAGGTCCTGTCGACAGGCGCAAGAATAATCCGTTTTGATATTCTAGCTGCCAGCAAAGCGCTTGCAGTTTTGCATGATCATGCTCGTCAGGCACGGTATTAGTGGATTTTTTGACTTCAACAACCAGCAGGTTGCGAAGGTTGTTCCCTCGCTCGTGAACTATAATATCCGGAAAAACCCGACTGGTTATCAAATTGCCATTCTCATCCGGCATCTCAATGTCTTTGGGCTCTATGCCGAGCCCTTTTCGATTATATTCAATATCCACATCATGCTGCGGAAACGTAGCTGCCATCAACATAGCCAAACGTCCACATACTGCTCGTTCACCGATGTCTTGAGCCAAAATCTGAAAATCTTGATCGTAAAGCAATTCTAGGCAGGATTGCATCGCTTCTACGAGTTCGTCGTGATCCATCGCCTTTTTCCCCATCATTTCTCATACAGAACGGTTTCGATGATGACGCCCAAATTGAGCGCAGCAAAGCAATCGCAAGCGCCCTGATCGCTAGTGACGCAGCCTCTTTCGGATATTGGCCTCAGTATCCTCACGTTCCGCGTCAGACAGATATCCGTCGCGAATTTCACGGAGCACTCTAGCAACTTTTGGGTGTGTGGAAGCAATTGGAGCAGCCCAAGCACTGTACTTTGAAGCCAATTCTCTTTCTTGGTTGCCACCTTCACCGCGCATGACGACACCACGCAAGTTGAACTTACCAACACGGAATCCGTCGCTCATGCTTCGACTAAGCGTTTTCTCCATCGCGTCGCGAACTGGCTCACACGGCCAAAGCCCATCAGCACCAACCGGAGCTCTTGATAGCAATTGCCCGATCTGACTGTCGCCAACGTCCAGACGCGCCCACTCTTTCAAGTGATTTCGTGTCGCTTTGATCCATTCAACAAGAAGATCTCCGTCCTGATTGCCGTCTTCATCTCGCCCCGGAATCTTGTGAAGTCGATCCAACATTCGGTAGGCTTGTTCTGCTCTCAACTTGCCACGTTCTCCATCTTCGATTCTAAGCTCGGCAGGGTCCTCTTGATCGTCTGAACGTCTGAACACAAACGCAATAGCTTGAGCGAAAAGTTCGGGGTTCTTATTGATTTGGTGCTCAAGATTAGGGATAGCATCCTCTTCCCTCTCTAGCACAGCTAAAAACCGAAATTCGAGCGTGGCCATCTCCGTGATTTCAATTTCGCCGGTCGCGTTCAAATGTTTAAATGCCTCCTTGATGGCGTAGCCTTCCATGTGGCTCGCTCCAAAATCTTCTGAAGAGACTGCGGAGTCACTCAGTATCCGATAGATTGTTCTCGGAGGGATTGCCGAAAGCTCAAACCTGATCAAGTTAAGGGCTGCTCGTGGCCTGCGCACCTTCAGTAAGCGATCCACCGCAAATTTCAACTCTTGAGGTGGGCCCCGAAAGAAGCCGGGATTTACCTTCAGCCAATAGTTTTTGCTGGCAATGTCACCGAGTCCGTCAACAAATTTCCATGTTTGGTTGTCAAATGGTGCCAGCGGCGGGAGTTGCACTAGCTGCTCGAAGTCGAATTTGGTTTTCAGGTTATTCAGCAACTCAATCATGAGATCGAGTTGTAGAGATCGGTGAAGCACACCTGACAACAGCGCACGATCCTGATGAGATTGCCCAACCTGGCCATTTGTTATGACTTCAGTCACGAAGTTTACGCGCTCCTCTGTTGAGGCAAGTACTTCGAACGCAAACCAACCGACCTGGAATCCACCTTCACCGATGCGCGAAAGGCGAAGAAGGCCGGAAAAACCCGCTGATTCATATACCTCTTCAATCGCGCCCCTTCGGGCTTCTTCTATGCGAGCATCACGAGCCTCTCCGATCGCATCCTCTTCATCACCATGAAGTTCATCAGCAGACCATTCAACCCAGCTGGTCAAGAACAACCAAGCATGCCTCTGAACGATGTCAGCGGGTTGCAACGAGTCGTAAGCACGTTTGGCGGCCTTGAGCAGTCTGATGTTCGACTGCTGTTCTTCCGTCTGGTCTTCGCGCCTCCGGGCGCGCTTGGTCATCGTATGTCTGCGCACCGTTTCACGCAGAGCAGCTTTTTCTGCCTCTAATGCCGTCTTGGCCCACTCGTCCACAAGTTTCCACACTGACTGCTGGTCTTCGTCCGGCAATGAGCCAACATTTCGGACTAGGTCCCCAAGTGTGTTTTCATTGTGTGTTGGCCATTCCAGAGCTAGGTCGAGGGCCTTCCTCGACATTTGGTAACGTTCAGCGTTTGGAACACCATTTCCTGCCCCTTGTGCGTCAGGTCGCCATCTGGGTCTGTGGTTAGGACTTGCTGAACTATGTCCAGAATCGAACTGATCTACACAGATGCTCCACGAAATCTCCGGATTCCGCCTGACAAAGTATTCAAGCGCAGCAATACGTCCTTCGATTGGGGCCGAGGTTTGCGGTAGCCAACAACGAAAGAACGAACCCAGAGAGTTGATTGGTTTGTTCACCCAGTTGTCATCAAGTTTTTTCTCAGAAAGTCTGGCCAGCACATCAACAACCCTGATGAGCCTTTCCGGTGCCCATGCAATATTCTCTAGTGCCCAGAGCAATCCAGTCCTCGGATTTGAGCCCCATATGCCAGTTCCAGCTGGCCGGACCAGTTCAAATGTAGCGGGTTCTTTCGTCGCAAGATCTTCCTCGAGAATGTTCAGCAACTCGTCTGGAGCAGCTTCTGCATACATTGGGAGATCGTGTGAATGTGCCTCAAGAGTTCGCCCAGTGAGCGGCGTCAAGAGGTTGCGAACCAGCCTTCCAACCCGGTGAGATGGATCGAAACCAAGCCGATCCTGAAACAGTTCACGACCGTAAACGGCAATTAATACCAAAGTTTCTGATATACCTTCGCGCAATGGACCTGAGATATCGCGCTTTTTGCCATGGATGTTTGCCATCCAGCGTTCCTCCTCTGGCAGGTCCAGTGCAGGATCATCTTCGCTAAGAACGAGTTCGGAAATTTCCATGAAGCGCTCGATCTCTGCGGGGGTGATCTGTTTGCAGATCGCGAATAGTGCGTCGATCTTTGAGACCACGCCTCGGTAAGCGCCTACATTCCAAACCGGCGAGTCCTCCAAGTTCAACAATTCTAGCTGACCTTGTTCTATATCGTCATATGAATCCTTTGCGCCGATCAACTGTAGGACATCTTGATCGGACTGAGAGCGAGAGTCCCACGACCCTGCAAGAGCCACTGGGATCAGCAGCCGAGAAAATCTTGAATCTGTGCTCCAACTCGGAGTGCGTATTGCTTCCGTACGTGAGAGCCTTCGGCGCAATACTGTAATCGACCGCCCGGATTCATGACTGAGCCTGTCGATCTCGTCTCTGTCGAAACCCATTTCAGAAAGGGCAGTGTTAAAGGCGTCGTAGCTTAAAGAGCCAATGGTAACGTCAGGATCAAGGCTACTGATGTTTTTTGGTTGAACAATGATGCTTGCAATCTTTCCCCTATAAGGAGCTAGTTCCCGCTCTATCACCGGAGATGCAACGACCGGTATGATCTTCACGTTTCGGGCAATAAGTGCTGGCAATATCCCAGGTTCAGAGAAAAGCACCATACGGTCGCGTAGCTCTTGTAGTTCCTCCTCTGACGCAAACGCAGCATCAATGAATGCCAAGCCTTCGCCACGGGAGTCCGCTGAAATGGTAACAGTGTCAGTAGCTTCAAGTTTTTTGGCGATCTTTCCGAGTGTATCTCCGTTGAGAGCTTCCGAAAACAGCGAATGGACCAGAGCTGGTTTGCAGTCGGCTGACCACGTGTTCCAATGAGCCCGAATAGCCAAGGTACCCTTTGATGGTGTGTGCGTTTCATTCGAGAACCACACCTGCCCTGGTATGGATTGCTCCAACCACTGTTCTAGATCGCTTGCGTCGTAGGCCCTTACATCTTTCCACTGTTTCTCTGCACGACGCTGAAAGACCCAATCACTTTTCCCGGCCCAACGCATGGTCGTGACGAAAACGAATGTTGTCTGCAAGCGCTCACCTTCGGGGAGTTTCAGGCTCTTGGTATAGTCTTTGTCTGCCTTCGGTTTTGGCTCTTTGTTAGTGCCGAATTCCCAGCCGGATCTGCCACTCGGAACCCAAGGGTTTCCTGATGACACTTCCACAAAGCCATCCCAACCAGGTCTCTGGCTGTCGTCATTCGCCGGAAAATCGATCTGGGAGATATCTTCAACTGTTGTGTTCACCAACCTTCTCAATAGGATCGCCAATCGGCTTCTTGGAGCGATGCGATCTGCACCCCAATCTTCGATGTCATGTGATGTGATGTTGAGAAAAGTCGGGACAAACGCCTTTATTGTCTCACTCTTAATATGAGCAACAGCGTCCGTCGCTTCGCTCGAGGCTTGCCTCTGAAGCAAGTCCTCAGCATTTGTTGCAAATGCACGCTCCAGCCTTTGGGCCATGTCTGGTGAAAGCGAAGCATTGCCGTTCAACAAGTTCGATAGCGCCGGTCGGCCGACACCTAAGAGCTTAGCAGCTTTTGTTACACTCATGCCGCTCGGGATAATGTGCTCGCGAATGTGCTCGCCTATGCGGAAGCTGGTTCTTATGTCGTTTTGCGTCGAGACCATAGCTCACCAAATATCTGACTGCCGAGACGAATGTTGTATTGCGTAGCGCTACACGATACAGTACATACTTGTCAGCCTCACGTCAAGCATACAAGCGAAGGCAATGTCGGCTTGCAGAGACCGCAAATTGCCAATCGGAGCTAGCCAGATGAGTAATATAGAAAAACCTAGCAAAGGTAATGGGCTGCGCGAAGGGACGCGGCAGACGGCAGAGGCTGGTCTGTCGCTGGTCCCCGGGGGCGGAATCGTAACTACTGTTGGGCGCTGGCTATGGCCATCTAAACTCGACAAGCAAAAGGCCAGTTGGGAGGACAGCGTTACCGAAGCGACCAACCAACAGGGCGACGACATCAAGGATCTGTCCGCCCAAACAGATGTCTTGAAGTTGGAACAGGCGGACCTGATTGACCGGGTCGACGACACCAGGGAACATGTCGAAAAACTTGCGCGTAAGGTCCAGATAGGGATTATCGAAACCGATCCGCTGGATGGCGAACTTGAGATTTGCCGGGACCTTGTTCTGGCAGAGAAATACCAGACGGCGCTGGACTTGTTGTCAGAGCGCTTTGACGACCCAAAGCGTTCAAATCAGATTTCCCCAAAGTTGAAGGCGCGTGTTCTGGGCCTGCAAGGAATGTGTCTCAAGAACCTTGGTCAATTTGAAGCCGCCGCTCAGCATTTTGTAGCGGCATTGGCGAGCGATTCGGACAACCCAAAAGTCCGTGCCAACGCGGTTGTGGGGTTCCTAATCAAGGAAGATATCGATGCTGCCCTCGATCTCTTGGACCAGCTGATCGAGGACGAGCCCGAGATGCCAATGCATTGGGCGAACCTTATCTACACCAAGAGCCGGAAAGGTGAGGTAGTGGATCTGGACACACTGCCTATTGTCGTCCGGCAGTCTAAAGATGTGTGCATTGCGTTAATCGATACCAAAAGAGAAAACGAAGACCCCACCTGGGTCCAGCAGGCGTTGGACTTTGCGGATTTGCATCCCAAATCGCTACGCGCACGGCGCCAAGGGGCTGAGGCCGCGATCAATATGGCGGTGCAGTCGATTGTGAGCGATGAGACATCTTCGGCCGAAAAGACCCGCATCTTGCAGAGGGCCGAGGATGCAGCGGCAGAACTCGACAAACAGTGGGCCGAACATCTGGAAAAAGAGGTCTCTAGAGCATCTCCAGATTTGACACTTTTGCAAAACACACTTTTGGGCCATCGAGTCACAGGCAATAGAGCCGCAGCAACCGCCTTAGTACAGGCGCATACGGATATGCTGCTGTCAGATGACCTGGCAAGGCAAATTCTGGGTGCCTATGCATTGGATACCCGGGACGAGGTTTTGCTGGATCGGGTGTTAGCGGAGGAGTTTTCAGGATCGGCGATAATACGACTTGAGAAGGCTCTCCGCGATAATGACTGGACTGAGGCGCTTGCACTTTGTGAAACCCAACCCGAAGAGATTGCACCGGCAGGGCGGATAGAACCTACTTACGCCGCAGAGCTGCTGCGCGCGATCCTCCTGGATGGATCAGAGAAGAAGACAGCTTTTGATGAAATTTTTGCCCAAGATCCTCCACCGGGCCCTGAGAACGATTTGTTCCTGTGTCAGATCGCGTCCAAAGCGGGGCTTCACGATGTGGCGGACGCCGCTTTTTCGCGGGCTGCCGCTGCGGACATCGGAACTGATGCAGAGCTTCGTCGCGCGCTGGCCCGTGAAGCAATGGAGCGGGATTTCCCTGAAGCGGCCATCCAATTACTTGCAGGTTATGTCGATCCCGCGCGCGAAGATATAACCAGGAGATGGTTGGCAATCGCATATGCAAGAACTTCTATTCCGCACGAGGCTGGTATTAAGTTCTTTGCTGATGTTCGGACGGCTCAAAATGCTGATGCTGAGCTGAACCGCGCAGGAGGTCACTTTCACCTCAATCGCCGGCGTCCAGCCGACGCCGCACCTTGGTTTCGGAGATCGCTGGTTCTTGAACCAACCAGCGTGCGGACTCAGCTGGCGTATTGGCAGGCATTGAGCCGCGATGGAGCGCTCAAACGGGCCAGAGACTTTCTTGCTGACGTTGACCTTTCGCTAGCCGATGGCCCGGCGGAAGACTGCATGGCCATGGCACAGCTTCTTTGGCGCAATGGTCAGGAGGAGGCGTTGGAGTACGCCTACAAGCTTGCCGCCAGAAACAGGAACGACTTCCAGGTTTGCTTGGGCTACAGCGGCCTACTTCTTGCTGATGCCTTCGATGGAAATGCCCCGCAGATTCCGGCGATCGATGAGGTGTCAGTTGGTGCGATGGTCCGTCTTGGGCGGGTCGCACACGATGACTGGGTGATCGTGATCGACGCGAACCAGACTGATCTTCCCGGGCATATCAGGTCTGACAACGCCATTGTTCAGCAGGCTTTGGGCAAGGCGGTCGGAGATCAGTTTGAGACAACGTCAGGGCCAAATTGCTTCACATGGACCGTGAAAGAAATCAAATCGAAATATCTGCATTTATTCCATGAGATTACCCGAACGCTGCAGGATCAGTTTCCGGATAATGGCAGCTTTTATTCTGTGACCATCATCGATGATGATTTAACACCGATCCTGGAAAGCGTCCGTGCGCGCCGAAAGTCAGTTGAGCGTCTGGAAGAGAATTACCGAGACCAGCCGATGCCTCTTGGAGCCGTCGCCAATGCGGGAGGTGGCTGCACTATCGACTTTGCGGTCCACCTCGCGCAGAGCGGACAGAAAATTTTCAGCGCAACGGGGCACGTTCGGGATACTGATCGTGAGTTTGACCTCGCGCGAGCGGCGCGAGACCGGACGATCGTGCTCGACGCCTATACGGCTTGGCTGCTTGAGAGATTGGGTGTAATTCACGCCGTCAAAGAGGTGTTCCCGAAGCTGACAGTACCGGCATCTGCGCTAGATGAGCTCGGTGAAATGATCGAAGAGCTCGGTCGGAACCCAGACGGGCAAAAATCAATGACGGCGCAGGACGATGGATATGTGCTTCAGGAATCTAGCGCCGAAGAAGTTAAAGTGCGCGCAGCTTCGCTTGAAGGGACCCGGGCCCAAGTTGCAGAGGTCTGTCGTGTCGTTGGCATTGAGGTGCCCACTGAAATGGACGGCGCGTTGCTACGGATTTCTGAATTCCTAGGCAGCCAGTTCGATTGTCTCTCTGTCATGTTGCGCGAAGACGGTGTCCTGTTGTCTGCAGATCTCCGGCTTCGGCAAGTCGCGACAGAAATCTGCAAGGAGCAGGCGTTTGGACTCGATGCTTTGTTGCGGATCGTGGCAATTGAAGGCGCTTTGAGCATTGAGGCTTACGCTGATGCTCTCCTTAAGCTCTGCGGGCAGGGGCATTCCTACGTGTCGCTCAATGGGCAGATGCTGCAAAGAATGCTGATGGTTGATGACACGCCGACGCTCGAGAGGTTCGAGCGGGCTGCTGCCTATCTTGGCACTCCCAATGCGGATATCAGCAGCCATATTCTAACTTCGGCAGAGTTTATACGGCGCGCCTTTCGATACTATGGCGGAGGTTTGAAAGCACAGCGTGCAACGAGCATCGTGCTGCGCCGCCTTATGCGGCTTGATGGGATCGATCTTGCCGATACCCTAACAGAGCTTGTCAGGGTGATCGGGGACGTCAGGGTGACCCACTATGTCGGGCAGTGGCTCAAGGGGCATTTCTTATGGGAGACATATGAGCACCAGATCGATGCCAAGAAGATCGAAGAACGACCATAGAGCGATGCGCTAAGGAGCCGAGCCAATGTCAACTCCCATAGGTGGCAACTCGATTTACTGTGAATGAAATGAAAGACGACTCTTCGCCCTGATCGTGACTAAGTTTTTTTGTGTGATACGGTTTGCTTTGCACCGATTGGGGTATCATATCTTGACACATGTATCTTATAGTGATACATGTAAATTATGATCCGAAGCACCAAGGGCAAACTTGCTGCCAATGCCGTGAAAGGCAAGTATGGCAAAGGCTTTCCTGCTGACTTGGTGAAGCGCACGCGGGCGATGCTTACGGCGCTGGATGCTGCGGTTGTCGTGGAGGATTTGCGCTTTCCACCCGGCAACCATTTGGAAGAACTGAAAGGTGATCGGGCAGGACAACACTCCGTGCGGATCAACGGACAATGGCGCATCTGCTTTGTCTGGACCCCGAATGGCCCCGCCGATGTCGAGATTGTCGACTACCATTGAAAGGATACGCTGATGAGCTTGCTTGAAGACCCAATGCACCCCGGTGAAGTCCTGAAAGAGCTTTACCTTGATCCCCTCGACATGGGAGCAATCGCGTTTGCGCGGCGTTTGGATGTGCCTCGAACGCGGATCGAGCGGTTGATCAAGGGAACCACTGGGATCACGCCTGACACGGCGCTACGCCTCGCCCGCGTGTTCAAGACAACTCCGGCTTACTGGGTGAACCTACAGACGAATTACGACTTGGCACTGGCTGCCAAGGAAATCGACGTATCTGACATTGAGCCGCTGGTTGCGGCCTAGTGGGATTATCGAGGACAAGCCCATAACCTGTGCATCTGACAAAGGTGTTTCCGCAGAACGGAGACTGTCTTGTTCGTGCCGTAGTTCACAGATGACGATACGGAGAAAATATCAGCTGTGGCAAGACGCGAGCGTTGTCACATTGCGTATCATCCTACCTATTTCAGCAACGGAGACCGAGTGAGGCAATGAAAGCAGATTATCTGTTACACAATCTAAAAAGCCATTGTTTGGTGCTTCAATCACAACTGGGTTCGTTCCCAGAGCCAAGGACCAAAAAGGAAAAGCAGGCGTTGCAGTTAGCAATTGAGCGCATGAGTATGATTAAAGAAGCTGTCGATGCAATTAGGGCAGCACAGCAAGACGAGCTGATATCAAACTCAATAATTTCCAACCAACTTAACCTAGTCTGGCTCGACGACAATGTAGATGAGTATGGAGCTTACATTGAAGAACTCGAACAGTATGGGATCGACATTTTTCCAATCTCTGACGGACAAGAGGCACTAGACTACATCCGCGAGCATCGCGTGGATGGAGCCTTGGTTGATTTGCAGATGCCTGATGGAATAAGCGGACTGGACTTCATAAATGCAACGGAAGGCCAAATTCCCTGCATTGCTGTATCCAGCTATCTATATAATTCCGAACTTCAGCGTACGGCCATAACCAGAGGCGCAGTTGGTGTTCTTGACAAGAATTTTGATGCGCCTGGATCGAACGCCGCCTTTGCAAAATCCGTTTTAGGTTTTTTCTCGGAAGAGAGGCGCTTCAAGGCTCTTGAAGATGAAGTGCTCCGCAATCCCGGAAAATTAGATGCCAAAGTAAGTGAAATTTTGGCATCACTTGATGAGCTTCCAGAAGACACGAAGGACCAAATCGCACCGTATCTTCAAGAGATCTCGACCGAACTTTCCAAGAGCGATCCCGACATCAGAAAAATCAGCGCTGCTGGATCAGCCGCTAGTAATATTGCGCAGGGAGCTGCCGGGAATCTGGCCGCGAACGGCGTTCTGCATTTGCTTGGAGCACTATTTTGATCATCAAATGGGTCGAGTCTTTCGAAAGTTAGTAAACTGAAGCGCCGGTATCGAAATAATGCAATTGAACACTAGTGCGTCATCCCTCGATCCATCTCGACCTCCCGCGTTTCTAGCTCTGTCTCAGCCTCTCTTCGGCGTCCTTCGCTAAGCTCAAGCTCCTGCTCAGTTGCTCGTCTAGCGTCGCGTAGCTCGCTTCCTCGTTCAACAATCCACGCAATGCTTTCATTGATACGGCTTGCGAACGCACCAGCAGTGTCACGCATTGTGCGATACCATCCATCTGGTTCTGCATCCTCGTTGTCGAGCGTTCCTCTAACCCGCTCAATTCCTGCGCTGAGACCTCGCAGGCCGTCACCAACCGCTCGACGCAGGCGAGCAAGTCGCGTTCCAAGGCTGTCAGGGGTATCGTCATCTAATCCTCCTCGATCTTGATGCAGGTCACTGATCCGCCGCCCAGTGTGCAGGTCCTCAGGCGCGTCTTGGTCGGGTCCAGCACCAGCCATGTCCCGTCCTCCCTGTCGATCCGCGTCAGGCCCAAGTCCGTCAGTTCCGAGCTGGCCAACATCAGCGTCCAGAGCAAGCTCGCGGCCATCATCGAGACGATCCCCGCTAAGAACGTCCCCGTGATCAGCCAGGGCGAGATCGTCAGCCAGCTCTTGTTCTGTCGCAGAAAGCTGCGGGTATCGCTCTCGATTGTACGATGCGCGATGGTCGCAATGTTGCTCAAATCGCTCCTGAAGCTCTCTAATTGGGATGTCATCGAGGCGGCGTAGTCCTGCCGGATCGTATCCAGTTCCGCGTTCAACTTCTCGCTCAGCCGGGTCGGCTTGCCAGTCTTCATGGAAAATCTCTCCTTTCAAACGCCAGCGTTCGCCGGTGTCGGGGTCTTGGGCAGTCAGGTAGGCTTTGCCCGCGCGTGGGATGTCGAAGCCCGCGTCGGTAAGGGCGTCGAGCATGCTGCCACGATCAGTGATTAGACCGACGCTGATCTGATCTTGCAGCCACGCATGCAGCTCGTCGCGCCCCTGAGCGCGTGTCGGGGTCTCGATGGTGTCGCGGACTTCTTGTGTGCGTTCCAGCTCCATCGGATCGGCCCAGCCGTGTCTTTGGTTCATCACATCGCGCAAACTGTCGAAGGCTTTCTCGTAGCCTGGCGGCGCAATGTTCAGACTGCGGCCAGAGGTCAACTCTAGGCGCGGCGTGCAGAAGTGAAGCTCGACACGGTCTTCGTGGGTATGTCGGACCCAAAGCACCTCATATTGCGTCGGGTCCAGCCCCGCGAAGGCCAGACGCTCGAAACCGTCCATGACCTCGGCTTGTTGTTCATCTGTCGGGGTGTCTTCGGCCGCAAAACTGATCACGCCAGCACGGTAGGACCACTGGTGGCGGCTGGCGTCGATGAGCGCTTCGGTGCGGTCGGGATTGCCGCGCATGACCTCGGGCAAAGGTTCGCGGGTGACGGTCATAGGCTGGCCGTCAGCATCGCGGATCAGGTCGCGGTTGTCGTCATAGGCCAGTACCTTGTCCGCGACGAGGTATCCGACAGGACCCGCGCCCGCGCCCGCGCCTTTGCCGTTGCGGAAGAACTTGATCAGCATCGGCGCGACGCCTCGATGATCTGGGCAAGCTGGCGCTCGATGATCAGCAGGCGGCAGGCAACGGTGAGGGCGTCGAGGTCAACGCGGCCCGCCAGCATCGCGTGGTTCAGCCAGCGGGCGATCTGGTTGAGGTTGCCGCCGATGCGCCCGACGGCAAGCACGAGCGCCGGATCGACACGCGGCACGGGTTTGCGGCGACAGGCTTCGGTGAGGCCAAGGGCTTCGCGCAGCAAGGTCGCAGCGGGCAAGCCAGCAGCCTCGGCCTTGGCGCGGAGCTCGGCCTTCTCTGCGGCGGTGCACCGGAAGACGAAGGTCTCGGTCAGCGGCTCTTTGGTGCGGGCTTTTCCCGCGCCGGTGGGGTTCGAAGGGGAGGCTTGCCGCCCCTCGCAAGGTCCCGTGTCAGCAGCGCCAGCGTATGACATGGGTCGCCTTGCTGTTTGCTCTTCGGTGGGATCGGTTGCGGTCATGATCCGAGGCCTGCGGCTTGTAGTTGAGCCTGTGTCACCAACTTTGAGGCAAGCAACGCTGAGACCTGAGGGGCCGTGATGTGTTTGCACATCGGGCTGCGATCACTGATCCAGCATGCCAGCCGCGTATGGTGATCGGCCTGCAATGCTGCTGCCTTTTCTCGGTCTCCCGCTTGCTTCTCGACATAGGCTTGCCAACGCCGTGACTGAAACCAGTTGTCGGAAAAGCAGACCTTAGCGCGGGTGAAACCTGCGCACTCGGTGGCGTAAACTTGGACCGCTTGCAACAAGTCCTTCGGCGCGATCCCTTCCGTCATGGCCTCTTCGATCTGGTCAATGCAGGTGGCTTTGCCGCGCAAGCGGTCAGGCGGATAGGCTGCTAAAATCTTCTCAGCTTCGTCATCCGCTACCGCCTCGCGCTTGCGCGTAGGTGGTTTATGGATGGTTTTAGGATGGTTTGGGGGCCGTGGTGGCCCCGGTACCCCGGCCACAGTGGTCCCCGTACCTGGTCCAGTCTGGACGGGGGCCGTGGTGGCCCCCGTCTCAATCTCGGGCTCCAGCGTCGGCTCCAACGCCTCAACCTTGGCCAGATCGATCCGGTAAACAACGGTGAAACCATTCTTGCAGGTGCGTGCGCCGGTCTCGACTAGGATGCCTTCCTTCAGGAACTCACGCACGGTTCGCTTGACTGTGGTTCCCCCCAGCTCGGTATGTCGCTGGATCGTACCCTTGGAACACCAGATGCCAGAGCCGTCATCGCTGGCCTTGTCTGCCAGAAACATGATGATCTGCTTGCGCGTTGCGCTGCCAAACTTCCGTTCCGCGCATGTATTCGCAACCCGCCAGCTCATTGGAAAGCTCCCAAAGGCACAAGGACGTGCGAATTTTGTACAGGTTTTGTACGAGATTTTCGCCGTTTCAGCTGAATCCGGCGCGAAACCTCACGGGACTTTCTGCAAGCTTCCGCACAAAGCCCTGTAAATAAGTCATATTTTTCAGGCAGTTTTGGCGACCCCGGCAGGATTCGAACCTGCAACCTGCCCCTTAGGAGGGGGCTGCTCTATCCAGTTGAGCCACGGGGCCATATATTTGATTTATATTAATAAATCAGAATTTCGTAGTCGAGCATTTTTGCTCAGGGTAGCGTGCGGGGTAGCAGAT
>Ga0316204_10006352_pt1 | contig 18281 bp, 19 predicted proteins | sample 6monrhotite_MG_2_FD_205661 | JGI IMG/M metagenome (GOLD analysis project Ga0316204, IMG submission 205661) | Microbial mat bacterial communities from mineral coupon in-situ incubated in ocean water Damariscotta River, Maine, United States -... | ecosystem: Environmental > Aquatic > Marine >... | reverse complement strand
GCCGAATTCTGCCGTATCCGAAATCGCCTCATACATCCCGGCAATCCCGCGCGCCTGGATCAGGTCGGCGAGGTATTTGATCTCGTGGACACAATCGATATAGGCCATGCGCTCGCTGACCCCGGCCGCCGTCAACCGCGTAAAACTTGCCTTGGCCAGGGCCACCATGCCGCCCACCAGCACGACCTGCTCGCCGAACAGGTCCGAGACGGTCTCCTCGCGGAAGGTGGTTGGAAAAATCCCGACATTGCCCGACCCGATCGCTGCCAGATAGGCCAGCGCCAGCGCGCGCGCTTCGCCGCTGGCATCCTGATGCACGGCCCAAAAACCGATCAGTCCGCGGCCCTTGAGGAATTCCTGGCGCACGGCGCCGCCGGGGCCCTTGGCCGCAGCGAGGATGATGTCCGCGTCGGCCGGCGCGTCGATCATGCCGTAATGTACCGAGAAGCCATGACAGACGACCAGCGCCTGTCTCGGCTTGCGCCGGGGCAGAATATCCTGCGTCCAGATCTGACGGTGCGCCTCATCGGCCGCCAAGAGGGCGATGGCATCGGCCCAGGCGGCCGCCTCGGCCACCGTGACAACCTGAAACCCGTCCGCCTCGGCCTTGGCCCGCGAGGCGGAGCCGGCGCGCAAGGCGATACGGATTTGTGTCACGCCGCTATCGCGCAGGCATAGCGCATGTGAGCGCCCGTGATTGCCATAGCCGACCAGCGCGATGCGGCGGCTGGTGATCGGTGCGAGATCGATATCGCGTGTGTAGAGCGGCTCAGCGGGGTCGGGCGTCATCGACAAAATCATCCTCGGCTATGATCGTGGGACAGGACGCATCCTCATGGCCCAAGTCCAGCCCCCGGATTTCTACGCCGCCTTACCTGATCTGGCGAGACATGACTGCCCGCCGCCGTATCAATCAGCGCGCGAGGATGGCCGCCAGCTCCTGGCGCGCCGTCTCCGGATCCAGCGCGTGAATGCGTGGCCAGTCCGCCTGCTGATTGCGCAGCCAGGTCAGCTGCCGCTTGGCATAGCGGCGCGAATCCCGCTGCGCCAGAGACACCGCCGCGTCCAGCGCGATCTCGCCGCGCAAGTGCGCCATCAATGGCGGCACGCCCAGCGCCTTGCTGGCTGGCAGAAGCGGGTCCAGCCCAAGCTTGGCAAAACTTCGCACTTCGTCGAGTGCGCCGGCTTCGAGCATGAGCTCGAAACGGTGGTCGATCCGGTCGTACAGGACTTGACGCTCGGGTTCGATCGCAATGCCATGCCACTGCGCTGCATCCAGCAAGGGCCGCGTCTCGGCATGGAAAGCCGTCAGTGGCTCGCCGGTCGCATAGCCAACTTCGACGATACGGCTCAGGCGTTGCAGATCGGCCGGTTTGACGCGGGCGGCACCGACCGGATCGAGCCGCTCGGCCTCACGGCGCAAACCGTCCGGACCGGCGCTGGCAATCAGATCGGCCAGCCGGCGGCGCGTGTCAGGATCAATCTCGGGCACCGGTGCCAGCCCCTTGGTCAGGGCGAGAAAATACAGCCCGGTGCCGCCGACCAGGATGGGTGTGCGGCCACGCGCGCCGATGCCGGCAATCAAGGCCAGGGCCGCCTCGGCCCAATGCCCGACCGACCAGCGTTCGGCCGGATCGACCGAGCCGAACAGATGATGCGGCGCGCGCGCAAAATCGGCTGCGCCCGGCTGAGCCGTTATCAGTGGCAGTCCGGCATAAATCTGCATCGAATCGGCATTGATGATCTCGCCGTCCAGCGCCTCGGCGGCCGCCAGGGCCAGCGCGGTCTTGCCCGCCGCCGTCGGTCCCGCAATCAGCAGGCAGCGCGTCACGGCCGGATGGATTGCAGCACGTATTGACCGCCGCGATTGAGCTGGAAGCGCACCGGGCCGGTCGGGATGCCATCGACGATACGGCGGATATCCTCGATCGAGCTCACCCGGGTAAACTCGACCTCTTCAATGACATCGCCGGGGCGCACCTTGCCGGAAGCATCGCTATTCGCCGCCACTTCGGTGACCAGCACACCAGTTGCATCCGGATTGACCCGGAAACGGCGGCGCGAAGCGGTATCGAGCACCGCCAGTGTCATGCCGCGCACGGTATTGGTCTGGCCCTGATCGGGGGTGATGACGGCCGAATTGGCAATGGCCGGCGCCGCATCCGTCGCCGCGACCGCCAGTTCGCCAACGGTGACTCGCAAGGTCATGGGCCGATCCTGGCGGATAATGCCGATCTCGGCGACAAGACCGATTTCCGTCTCGGCAACCAGGCGCGGAAAACTGCGGCTATTGCGAACCCGGCGGCCATCAAAACTGACCACCAGATCACCAGGACGCAGATCGGCCGTCGCCGCAGGGCCACCCGGCTCGACGCGCGATATGATCGCGCCATACGGCGAGTCGAGTTCGAAACTCTCGGCCAGTTCCGGCGTCACCGGCTGCACACTGACGCCGAGCCAGCCGCGCCGGGTTTCGCCGAATTCGATCAGCTGCGCCACGACGCGGGTCGCGATATTGGAGGGAATGGAGAGCGAAATGCCGACGCTGGCACCCGTTGGCGACAGGATCAGCGTGTTCACGCCGATGACATCGCCATCCATATTGAACAAGGGTCCGCCGGAATTGCCGGTATTGATGGCAACATCGGTCTGGATGTAATCATCATACCGTCCGCCCGCCTCCCGGCCGCGCGCCGAGACGACACCGGCGGTCAAAGTTCCGCCGAGGCCGAATGGATTGCCGATCGCGATCACCCAATCGCCGACGCGCGCCGCATCGCTATCGCCGAAGCTGACATGCGGCAACGCCTCGTGAACATTCATCATCCGCAAGACGGCCAGATCGGTCAGCGGATCGATACCGATAACTTCGGCCGCGAAAACGCGGCCGTCGGGCAGCGCGACTTCGACTTCGTCGGCGCCATCGATGACGTGATTATTGGTGACCACCAGGCCAGCGGCATCAATGATGAAACCGGAGCCGAGCGAATTGGCGATGCGCGGAGCATCGCCGAAGATTTCATTGAAGCGCTCGAGCGGTGAACCTTCGGGGAAGGATGGCAGGCCTTCGCCGGCATCGAGCCGCTGCGCAGCCGCGATATTGACGACGGCGGGCGAGAGACCCTCGGCCAGATCGGCAAAACCGCCCGATCCCGGATGCGCCAGGGCGGTCGCGGGCAGAACAAGCAGCAAGACGAGGGCAAACAGACGACGCATGAACTCAACCGATCCGAATAAGAAATACCGTTCTCTACACATTGATTGATAGCGCCTTGCGGCCCTGTGCCGCAACCACTGTGACGCGTTTGTCATCGAAGTGACGAAGCCGTCATGCACCCGTCAGGGCAGGAGGATGGCAACCAGCGCAACCCCGGATACCAAGGCGACCAGCCCCGCAATGCGCAGCTGGTCGCCCGGCATATCCATGATCTGGATCAGAAATCGCTTCATCGACTCGGGTGCCAAGGCATAGGCGGCACCCTCAAGCGCCACGGCGACGCCCACCCCGACAAGCAATGCCGTCAACACGATTAGTTACGACCCGTCTCGCTACGGAAATAGTCGAAGAATTCCGAGTCCGGCGCCACGATGATTGGCGTACCCGCCCCGATCGCTTCCTGATAGGCGATCATCGAGCGATAGAAGGCGAAGAATTCAGGGTCACGACCATAGGCCGCTGCATAGATGGCGTTGCGCTGGGCATCGCCTTCACCCTTGATCCGCTCCGCATCCGCGCGTGCCTGGGCCCGGATAATCAACCCCTGACGATCGGCATCAGCCTGGATTTCCTGGGCTTCCTGGGCACCGACAGCGCGAATTTGCGCGGCGCGCTGTTCACGCTCCGAGCGCATGCGCTGGAAGACGCGTTCGGCGATCTGTTGCGGCAGATCGGCGCGAAGGATGCGAACATCGATCACTTCGATACCGAGATTTTGCCGCGCGACCTGGGCTTCGACCGCGGTCTGGACCCGATCCATCAATTCGGCCCGCTGACCGGAAACGACTTCCTGGGACGGGATCGAAGCGATCACGCCACGAAGTGAGTCATCCATGATCGAACGCAGGCGCGATTGTGCCCCGCGCTCATTTCCGACGGTCTGATAGAAGCGCAAGGGATCGACGATCCGGTAGCGCAGGAAGGCGTCAACAACGAGACGAACCTGGTCCGACGCCTGGATCTCTTCCGGGCTCATGTCGAATTCCAGATTGCGCTTGTCGAACATCAGCACATCCATGACGAAGGGCAGCTTGAAATGCAGGCCCGGATCTTCATCGCCAGCTTCATTGACGGCATCGACCGGCTCACCAACGCGCAGGATCAACGCCTGCTGCAGCTCATTGACCGTATAGACGCTCTGCAGCCCGACGAAGACGACGCCGAACAGGAGGATTATTCCGAGGGTGCGGATCATTGGTTATTCCCCTGACTGCGAGTGCGGTTCTGACCAAGTTGGTCAAGCGGGAGATAAGGCACGGCACCGGACTGACTATCGAGAATGGTCAGATCGGAATCGCGCAATACGCCCTCCATGGTTTCCAGATACATGCGGTGACGCGTCACTTCGGGCGCCTGCACATATTCCTGATAGATGGAGAGGAAACGATCAGCCTGGCCTTGCGCTTCGGCGATCACCGAGTCGCGATAACCTTGGGCTGCCTCGCTCAAACGTGCCGCATCGCCGCGCGCTTCCGGGATGACCCGGTTGGAGTAGGAGGTGGCTTCCAGGCGCAAACGTTCGGCGTCCTGCTCGGCGACATCCACGTCACGGAAGGCGTCGATCACGCTGGCTGGCGGCTGGGCGGTCTGGAGGTTGACCTCGAGGATCTCGATGCCGGCGGTATATTCATCCAGCGTCGTTTGCAGCAATTCCTTGGTCCGGCGCGAAACTTCGCCACGGCCCTCGGTGATGATGTATTGCAGATTCGACGTACCGATCACTTCGCGCATGGCGCTCTCGGCCACGGCGCGAACCGTGTTTTCCGGATTGCGGACATTGAACAAATAGTCACGCACACCGTCGGGATAGCCCAGATTGACGCGCCACTGCACGGCAAAGTCGATATCGACGATATTCTGGTCGCGCGTCAGCATCTGACCTTCAGGACCGGCGCCGATGGTGAGCGTGTTGGTCGTCGTCACCTCGGGCAGGAAGACGGTCTCGATCGGAGTCGGGAATTTCACGTGCAGGCCAGGTGTGGTGGTCCGGCTGTATTCGCCGAAGCGCAGCACGACACCATTCTGGTTGGGTCCGACCTGATACCAGCCACTGCCGGGAAGCAGGAACCAGACACCAACGAGGATTGCCAGCACCAGACCGACGCCGAAAAAGCCGCCGCCCTTGCCGCCAGCCGCACCGCCCTTGCCGCCGCCACCGAACATGCCGCGGAAGCTGCGCTGCAATTGACGCACAACTTCATCGAGATCCGGCGGCTCCTGGCCACCACCCCCGCCACCCTCGGGCTTGCGGCCCCAAGGATTTTGTCCGTTTCCGTTATTGCCGCCGCCGGACCCCCAAGGGCCTCCGCCGCCGCCGCTACCGCCGGTATTATCGTTCCAGGACATGGATGCTTCATTCCTCTCGATACGTTGTCTCATTAGATGAACGTTTGCGGGCAAAGGTTCAAGGCCTATCGGGCGGGACGTGCAGAGCGCCAATCCCGCCACCCCGGGCTCAGACCCGTTCCAGCACACGGCAAACGAAGGCGTGATCATCGCCCGGCCCGGCCTCGCACAGCACATTGCTGGCCTCGATCCACGCCGCGTCGACGAGCGCGGGAAACACTGCATCGCCGGCCGGTTCCGCATCGACTTCAGTGACATAAAGCCGGTCGGCGCGCGCCAGCGCGGCGGCATAAATCTGTGCCCCGCCAATCACAAACACCTCATCGACCGAATCGGTGCGCGCCTGTGCGAGAGCGATATCGAACGCTGCGGCCAGATCGCCCGCCACTTGCGCGCCCTCGGCAAGAAATTCCGCCTGGCGCGTCACCACGATATTCAGCCGCCCCGGCAAGGGCCGCCTTGGCAGGCTGTCCCAGGTCTTGCGACCCATGATGATCGGCTTGCCGCTGGTGGTGGCCTTGAAATGTTTGAGATCGGAACTCAGCCGCCAGGGCAGATCGCCGGCGCTACCGATCACGCCATTGCGGCCGCGCGCCACGATCAGGCAGATGCTAGGCTGGCCGATCCGGAGCTCAGCGCTCACGACGCGTCCTCGCGCTCCAGCCAGCTGAGCCATTTTTCCTGAACCGCCGCATCCAGATCAATGCCCTCATCGCGCGCCAGCAAGAGCAGCATGCCCAGCGCATCGGCCATTTCACGCGCCAGATCCGCGCGCGCGCCCTCACCCGCCGGCTTGCGGCTGCGGCCGGTGGTGGTGAGATAGGCCTGGGTGAGCTCGCCGAGCTCTTCCTGCAATTTGAGCAGATACCAGTCGCCGGACCGGTCAATGCCGTAGCGCTCGGCATAGATATCGGAGACCTGGGCGATGCGGGCGCCCAATTCATTCAGCGGCTGGCTCATACCGCCACCGGCGCCTTGATACCCGGATGCGGATCATAATCCTCCAGCATGATGTCCTCATACTCGAAGCCGAACAGATCAGTGGCGTCGGGATTGAGCCGCAGGCGCGGCAGCTTGCGCGGCGCGCGCGAAAGCTGTTCGGCGACCTGATCCATATGATTGGAGTAGATATGGGCATCGCCGAATGTGTGGATGTATTCGCCCGGCTCCAGCCCGCACACCTTCGCAACCATCGTCGTCAACAGGGCGTAGGAGGCGATGTTGAAGGGCACGCCGAGAAACATGTCGGCCGAGCGCTGATACAGCTGGCAACTGAGTTTTCCGTCGGCAACATTGAATTGATACAGCGTGTGGCAGGGCGGCAGCGCCATTGACGGCACATCGACCGGGTTCCAGCCCGACACGATCAGCCGCCGCGATGCCGGATTGGAGCGGATCTGTTCGAGCAGGTTGGAGAGCTGGTCGATCTCGGTGCCGTCAGGCCCGGACCAGCGCCGCCACTGCTTGCCATAGACCGGACCGAGCTCGCCATCGGCATCGGCCCATTCATCCCAGATCTTGACGCCGCGCTCTTGCAGCCAGCGCACATTGGTCTCGCCGCGCAGAAACCAGAGCAACTCAATCGCGATCGATTTGAAATGCACCTTCTTGGTCGTCAGCAGCGGAAATCCGTCCGACAGGTCACAGCGCAATTGCCGCCCGAAGACCGAGCGCGTGCCCACCCCCGTGCGGTCGTCCTGGAGCGTGCCGTGCTCAATGATATCGCGCAGCAGATCGAGATAGGCCGCTTCCGCCGCCGAGCCGGTCCCGGCTGCGCGTCCGGTTTCGGTTCCCGGTTCCAGAACGGCCATGTCTGCCATCGCGATCTCCACTGCATTGCCTGATCGCACACTCTACATCCGATTCGCCGGCTTCGAACCGGCGGCGTCAGATTGATCCACACGTTTATGCCGCAGCCGGCGTCGCGCAGACCGGCGCGATCACAAATCCGTGTCATTGATCGAAAACGGGCTTGCCTTGTCGATATCTGACGTTAGCTTGGCGAGATTGGAACATATAAAGAACACACAAATCTCTGAGGGAGACACACAATGCTGGGATATGTCACGTTAGGAACCAATGACTTGCAACGCACCGCCGCGTTTTACGACAAGATCTGCGCCGAATTCGGCGTCAGCCGCATGATGGATTTCGACACTTTCATCGCCTGGGGCAAGCCCGGAGGCGGTGCCGGCATTGCGCTGAGCAAGCCGCATGACGGCAAGCCCGCCACGGTCGGCAATGGCGTCATGGCCGCCTTCCAGGCCGCAGACCCGGCCCAAGTCGACAAGGTCTACAAGCTCGCCATCGAGCTCGGCGCCAAGTGCGAAGGCCCCGCTGGCCCGCGCGGCGATGGCGGTTTCTACGCCGGCTATTTCCGCGATCCTGATGGTAATAAGCTGAATGTGTTCTGCATGTAGCGACGACGGCTCACGCGCCGGGACATGCTCTTGACCGTTCAGCGCAGGTGCGTGTCCCGGCGCGTGAGAGAGAAGATCTGGATTTGCGCCTGCTTCGCTGAAATGGGCGCCTGCCCCGTCTCACGTGGCCAAAAGCCGGATGCCGCAGCTATCTGGTACCTGTCGCGGGGAGGGCTTCCGTTTTCCTTGGGGACGCGTAACAGAGGATTGGCGCACCTCTCCGACCGCCAGGGATTACCTCTACGACCACCAGGACTTCGCCGGGAAAAACAGCCGGGATCCGGCCGGGCTGGACTCGAGCTGTCAAGGATTTATGGGAAGGGAGCGCTCGACGAGGGTAGGCGAGATTGGAAATTCAAAAAAAACAATGAAATTAGTGAGTTAAGGCCAGAACATTTGTGTCTGCCCCAATTGGTTCGGCATTTTCTGCATGACAATGCGGTTGCACTGCGCGTCAAGCGCACCCGCGATCAATCACGAACATAGTGCGAGCTGGCGTTACTTAGGTGGAACGTCGCCGCCTCGGTTTCGCCATGGGCGTTGCGATGGAACTCAAGTTCAGCAATGCCTACGCGCAGTCCAAAGCCCTCGATCCAGAACCGGCTCGGCGTCATCGGCACGAGGAGGATCGCACCGTCACTCCCCTCGACGGTCATCGTAAGCCGGCCATCCGTTGCCTGTATCTGAAGGCGTTGGTCGAAAATACCCCGCGTCATTTGGCGTCGAAAGGCGTACGGGAAATCCGCGTCGACGCGATACCAACCGGCATAGTCCGCCAACTGCTCGGGAGCTATGGCAAGCTCGGGAACGCGAACCGGCTGATTGACCTGCCAATCCATAACGTCGGCAACAGCATTGCGGATCTCCGTGATGAGCCCATTTCCACCCCTGCCATTTGTGAGAACGACCAGGCCGGCACCGGAGGCCGGATGTCCCTCGATCCACGCATGGTAGGAATCGTTGACGCCGCCATGGTGAAAAATAAAATCATTGCCGCGCGGCTCAATGCGTGGCCCCAGGCCGTGTTCGCTTGGCGTGACCGGCGTCATCATGTCGTGGGCGACGGCACGGGGCAGAAACCCCTCGTCGCTCCGATAACTCCCGAGCAGCGCCGCGACCAGCGCAGCGAGATCGCTGGCGCTGGTCCACAGACCGGACGCGGCACGTTCCGGCATCGCCTGGTACCCGCGGGGGAGCGCGACAGGCTCGCCGTCTCGATTGTGAGCCATCGCTATATTGCCATGGTCTGACGGAAGTGGGTTCGTGAAGCGGCTTCGTGTCATACCTAACGGGGTCAACAGGCGCGCTTCCGCTATGGTGTCGAAATTCGCCGAGACATCGGTATCGTCGATGATCTGTTGGGCGAGTGTGTAGCCGCCACCCGAGTATTTGTAGGCAGATCCCGGCTCGAACAGGAGCTCGAGCGGATCATTCCCGGCTGGGCTTCGTCCCTCCAGAGTCTCGATTGTCGAGGGCAGCTCGTCATCTGGCTCGAAGTCCGAGAAGCCATGCATGTTGAAACCGGCTGTGTGTGATAAAATGGCCCGAAGGGTAACGCGGTCATCATCGTATTCAGCATGGTCCGGCAGAGACCAGCTCGTTAGCTGGGTCGAAACTGGCGCATCAAGGTCCAGCGCCCCGTCGTTCGCAAGGGCCAAGACTAGGCTTGCCGTGGCAATCTTACTGACCGATCCGGCCGAGAAGACCGTGTCGGCATCGACACGGTCGTTCGTCCCGGCCTGGAGGACTCCGAATCCCGACGCGAAAATAACTTCGCCATCATCGATGATCGCCACCGCCACACCGGGCACCCGATAATCGGCCATGCGCTCTTCAAGCGAGTAGCGGACTTCCTCGTCCCCGGTCCAGACCCGCGGGCGAAGCATGTCGACGAACCGTCCCGGTTCCGACTGCGCGAGGGGGTCGGACTGCGCAAGAACGGCCCCGGACAGGGGCGCAAAAACGATTGCGGAGCTCAGGAACAGGCCCCTTGCGGTGCGTGTGATCGAATTGGACAATCGAAAGCCCTTCTAATCCAGTATCTATTATTCTTTCGCGCGACACGCCCCAAATTTGTCGCACATTTAGCTTCCGGGGAAACGGGTGATAACTGAATATTCCGTAATTTTACAGACAAGGTGGCAAGGCCGTCGAATAACTGGGACAAACGCCATTACTCGAACAGTGAAGATCGATGTAGCGGGCATGCCCCAACCATCCTGACGAAGTTGCGCCGGAATGCTTGACTATCGCCGGTTTGGCTTTCCGCCTCCCAGGCTCTGCAATTCCTGTTGCAGGCGGGCCTGCTCCTGGCGCATCGCCTCGATTTGCCGGTTCTCGGCTTCAATGCGGGCATTTTCAGCTGCGATCCGGGCATTTTCAGCATCCCGGTTGGCGGCTGGTGCAGGGTTGGGGGCCGGGTGGGAGGCAGGGGCCGGGTTGGAGGCCGGTGCAGAGTTGGAGGCTGGGGCCAGGTTGGCCGCCTGAGCGCGGCCCGAGCGACCATTTCCGGCGGGGTCGGCAGCGCTCCCGCTATCATTATCCGTGACCCCGGTGGAGGCCTGGCCCCGGCCGCCGCGCCCCTGTCCTGCCGGATCGGCACTGGCGCCGCTATCGCTGTCGGAGACACCCGAGCCACTGCGCCCGTAACCGGCCGGATCGGCGCTGGCGCCGCCATCACTGTCGGACCGGCCGGTATAGGTCTGCGCTGAGGCACCGCCATTGACCGCAGCCATGGCCCCGGTGGCCGCAACACCACCCGCCACGCGTCCCAGAAATGAGCGCCGGCTCAGTGTCCCTTTTATCGCCATCGGTCTTCTCCCCGCTGCTGTGATCACGGGCCCGAGAGTAGATTGGAAACCCGGCTTGGCAAGCGCTGCCCGGTATAAAGCCTGCGGTGAGCGGGCGGCAATCATCGCTGACCCGGCCCCGCCATTACATTGGGTTATAGAGCTGGAGCGGACACAATCCGGTAATCCCCGCCCGATCAGGCGGGTCCGTTTCCATTCCTCACTCCCGGCATAGGCAGACAGACATCGGCCCTCCTTCAGCAGCTGGCCAGAAGCAGAAATGCCGTTTCTTCACGGCGACACGATCCCGTTCAATCAGACAAGTGCACGCCTCTGCCCGCATCGCAATCAACCCCGTTGAGCGCCAAGTTTGCTTGTTTGCACTTTATAAAATAAAGTCCATCACAACATGAAGGAATATTCCCGTGGTCGAAACGATTGCCGAACTGAAAAGCGTGTCGATGAGTTATGGCAAACTCACTGCCCTCGACGCGGTCTCGCTGTCGCTGGCCGCCGGGGAAGCGGTGTGCGTGCTCGGGCCGAATGGTGCAGGAAAGACCACAGCACTCAAATTGCTCACCGGGCTGAAGCGCGCCCAGCGCGGCAAGGCGTTGTTGCTTGGGCGCAACCCGCGAACACCGCAGGCCCGACGTGTGATCGGCGTGACGCCGCAGGACGCAGCCTTTCCGCACGGTCTCAAAGTGCGTGAACTCTTGGCATTTGCCCGCGCCCACTACCCGGAACCAGCCGATCCCGTGGCGATCATCGAAGCCTTTGACCTCGGTGAAAACCTTGATCGCATGGCGATCCAGCTCAGCGGCGGCCAGCAGCGCAAGCTTGCCGTGGCGCTCGCCTTTTGCGGCGCGCCCCGGGCGGTATTTCTCGACGAGCCGACAACCGGCGTCGACGTCCAGTCGCGCCAGCGCATGTGGGCCTATATCCGCAAATACAAGCAGGCCGGCGGGGCGATCTTCCTGACCACTCATTATCTGGAAGAAGCCGAATTCATCGCCGACCGTATCGTGCTGATCAATCAGGGGCGCATCATCCGCTCTGGCCGGGTCGGGGAAATTCGCGATGCCGTGAATGTGCGTGTGGTCCGTTTCGACAGCCCCGCCGCACCGGCGCTCCGCGCCGCCCGCCATACCGGCAGCGAGGGTGAGCGCCACAGCTATCTGTCTGCCGATGCTGATGACAGCGTCCGCGCCCTGGTCAGCTCCGGCATCGATTTTTCCCGGCTGGAAGTCTTGCCGGCCTCGCTGGAACGCGCCGTTGGTGAATTGCTTGGGAGTGAGGCGTCATGAGCCTGTACAGGACCTATATCCTCTCCGTGATGGTGCCTCTGGTGCGCACACCGGCCTATTGGGTGCCGCTCGTGGTCTTTCCCAGCCTGCTCTATTCCTTCTTCGGCCTGCCGCCGTCGCAACAGGGCAGCGAGATCGCCAATATCCTGCTGGCATCCTGGAGCGCCTTTGCTGTGATCGGTATCGGATTTTTCCAGTTCGGCGTCAGCATTTCCCAGGCTCGCGAGTCGAAGTGGGAGGATTATGCGCGAACCCTACCGGCCGGCGCCGCGCCGCGCTTTGTCGCCCAGGCCGTGACGGCCATTCTGTTTCTGGCCATGGCCCTGGCCCTGCTGTGGACGGTGGCCGCACTGGCGGCACCGGTCTCGCTGCGCCTGGAGCAGTATCTGCGCCTGCTTTGGGTATTGCTGCTGGGCGTCATTCCCTTCGTCATGATCGGGGCGGCTCTGGGCTATTCAATCCCGGCGCGCGGCGCCGTTCCGATCGCCAACCTGCTCTATTTGCCGCTGTCCTATTTCGGCGGGCTCTGGCTACCGCCGCAGATGTTGCCAGATATCGTGGCCCAGATATCGCCCTTCACCCCGACCCGGCAGCTGGGCGAACTGGCCTGGGCCGCCGCGCTCGATTCGCCCATGCCCTTGGCCAGCATCCAGGGTCTGGCCGCCTATACAGCGGGCGCGGCGGTGATCGCGCTGACGATGTGGCGGCGCGACGAAACCATCAAAACCGGTTGAGATCGCGATAGACCCCGCCAAACCGGTCGCGCGGCCGGCGGAGATCGTCGTCAAGAATGTCATCGGCAAATTTTCACAGCTCGCGAACGCTGAGGGCCCAGCGGGGAGCTGGCCTCAGCCCCCCCCGTAACTCGTTTCAGCCGCCAACACAGCGTGCCACCCTTTAAACATCGCACGCGATGGCCTATATTGACCCTGTCAGCTTGCTGACTATGGCGATAAACGCGCTCGTAATAACCAGACCGGACCCGGGGGCAGTACCCGGCGGCTCCACCATTACCTTCAGCTTGTATTGGCAAGCGATTATGGGGCCGAAATAGGATTGACGGATGGGTAAAGGAGACTGCTTTTGCCCGGGTGAGGCCCGATACAGGCTCATTCTTAAAGTTGCCAATGACAACTTTGCTGAAGAAGTTCGTCTCGCTGCCTAGTCAGCGCGTCTAACTTCGCACTAAACTCCTGGGTGTTCGCACGCCCAGGCGGGGTTCGGAGGCACCTGGCAACAGAAGCCTCCACTTTATCTCTCACATTGATGGCCCCCTGCACCCACTCGCGCGCGCCAGCCCGCGCTTGACGCACCTCCCTTGTCACAGGCTAGATGGAGCTCACCGTGCGGCCCAGGAGCCTCAATGACCTCGACCCAGCCGCCTGCCGACCCCGCCAAGGACGCTTGCGCCAATTGCGGCGCCCCGCTGGAAGGGCCCTATTGCGCTGGCTGTGGCCAGTCGGAAGCCGATCTACGCCGCCCCGTCCTGTCCTTGGTCACAGATTTTCTTGATGGCGCGATTTCCTGGGATGGCCGTTTCCTGACCACTTTGCGCGGCCTGTATACGCGGCCCGGCAAGGTCGCCCGCGATTATGTCGATGGCAAGCGCATGCAGTTTTCTCCGCCCGTGCGGATCTATCTGATCATGACGCTGGCCTTCTTCGCCCTGAGCGCTGCAGCCGGCACGCGCCCGGTCTCCATTTCCTTCGTACCCGATGCCGCCACGATTCGCAGCCAGACCGCCGAGGATATCGAGGCGAGACGCCAGGCTTGGGCGGCACTGGAAGCGGCGGCGCAGGCCGATAGCGACGGCCCGACCTTCACTTGCGGCGTCATGCCCGGGCCGGACGAGATCGCTCCGGATGGCAGCCTCGTTTTCGCCCGGGATTCCGGCATTAATGTCACCCTGTTTCAGCGCGGCAGCGCGCCGGAGGGCCGCAACCTCGACCTGGCGGGCGAGGAGTGTTTCCGCGCGGCACTGATTGCCCAGGATGCTGGCTGGATCGTGCCGGTTGTCCTGGAAGCCATCCGCCATCCACGTGCCTATGAAGCGCGCGCGGCAGCGATTGCAAGTCAGGCCTTCCTGATCATGGTCGCCGCCTTTGCATTGTTGAACATGGCTTTGCATCCCCGGCGGCGGGCGATCGAGCATGTTGTCTATTCGCTCTACTGGAATGCCAGCATGGTCCCGGCTGCGATGCTGATCGTCCTCGCGGCCAATCTTGGCGGCGGCGCTCTGCCCACCATCATCGCCCTCGTCATCATCGGCATCCCGACCCAGGTCTTTGCTGCGCTGCAGGAGCGTGGCTTCTATGGCTCGAGCTGGCTGGGCACCGCCTTGCGGCTGCCGGTTCTGCTGACCGGATATGCGGCGAGCATGACCGCGGTCTCGGTCGGCCTGATCTGGCTGGGCGCGCGCTGAGGCGGCGCCATTTTCCCGCCACACGGGAGAAACCTGGACAACCGCTCAACCACCATCACCTCTTGTGCAGTGAAACGACCAGAATGCGTTGACCTGCTCACGGCGTGAGTTACCCTTGAGGCAAGGGAAAACGGGGATGTCCATGGCCAAGGATCTGATGCGCTACGACTTGATGGCGCAAGAGGCGCTGCGCGGCGTTGTTCGTCAGGCTCTCCTCAGAGCGGCCATGCCGCAAGGCCTGCCCGGCCCGCACCATTTCTACATCACCTTCCGCACGCGCGCGCCCGGGGTCGATATCGACCCCTCCCTGCTCGACAAATATCCCGACGAGATGACGATCGTGCTGGAACATCAATTCTGGGATCTCGAAGTGACCGAGACCGGTTTCGAGGTGACACTGAAATTTGGCGGTGTGCCGAAATATATCAAAATGCCCTATTCGGCGGTCTCGCGCTTTCACGACCCCAGCGTCGGCTTTCACCTGCAATTCGACCAGGCCCTCACCGGTGATGATCCGGCGGCCGATCACGGACCAGGCTCGAAGCCCAGTGCCAGGGGTGCGCCTGCGGAGGGCGAGGCCGGCCAGGTCGTCAGCCTCGACAGTTTCCGCAAGAAGTGATGTCTGGCCAGCGCCCGGTTGCACCCGATCTGAGCGACGGGCCGGTTCACCGGCTCGATTCAGCGCAGATCCGCGCCCGGCTCAACAAAATGACCAATCTCGAGCATGCCGCGACGCTGCTGGGATTCCGTCTGCTCGAATTCTCCATCGAAGACGGCTGGCTCGAGGCCGAGTTCAATCCCTCGCCGCAGGTGTCCAATCTGCGCGGCGGTGTGCAGGGCGGCATGATGTGCGCCATGCTCGATGAGGTGATGTCGCTTGCCGTTCTGGTCGACCAGGGCTTCACGGTCGGGGTGCCGACACTGGAGATGAAGACCAGCTTTTTCGCACCGCTGCCACTGGCCAGGTGCAAGGCGCGCGGACAGGCGCTGCGTGTCGGCCGCAATGTCGCGTTCATGGAAGGCACGATCTGGACCGGCGACGGAATCATCGCCGCCAAGGGCACGGCGACCTGCCAGGTGCGCCGGCCACGGGCGCTGCGCGACCCGGCGTAATCCAGGATTTCGAGAATCAGGCGTCTTCGAGCACGCGCTGCCGAACCGCCAGCGGCGGTGCAATCACCGGCGGCGGACTGATCGGTCTTGCCACGATGCTGACACGCGCATGCTCGCCATCATGCTTGGTCACAGAAAGCGCGTTGACCGGACTGTCCTCGTGAAACACGACCCCGGTGAGCGCTTCGAACACCGATTTGGCGACATGATCGACATCCTGGTCGGCGCTGGTGCCCGGCCGCTCAATCCGGATACAGACCTCATAGACAAGGCCCGGCAGTCGATCACGCCTGAATTCCAGCCGCAGGAATTCACCGATCAGCGACCGGAAACGGCGTGTCTGACTGGTCAGCGCATCGACGCGCAGATTGAGTTTATCACCGGACATGTCCTGAAAAATCGCCCTTGATACCAAGCTGTCCAAATGCTGTGCCCCCGCGGCGATGCGCATCATCGTCTTGATCCGTCATCTGTGAGTGATACACGTCCGACCTGTTCTTCACCATCTTCGTCCGGCGCGGCACGCGCTGCAAGGAGCTTCCCCTCATGCGCGAGACCCGCACCGAAACCGACAGCTTTGGCCCGCTCGAAGTTCCCAGTGAAAAGCTCTGGGGCGCCCAGACCGCCCGCTCCCTGATCAATTTCCCGATCGGCACCGAGACGATGCCGAAACCGCTGATCCGCGCCCTGGGCATCGTCAAATACAGCGCTGCGCGTGCCAATCAGCGCCTCGACAATCTGGAAGCCAGCCTGGCCGACGCCATCGCCCAGGCGGCGCTGGAAGTCGCCGAAGGCAAGCTCGATGACCATTTCCCCCTCTCCGTGTGGCAGACCGGTTCGGGCACACAGTCGAACATGAATACCAATGAGGTTGTCTCAAACCGGGCGATCCAGATCCTGGGCGGCACGGTCGGCTCAAAGGATCCGGTGCACCCCAATGATCATGTCAATCGCTCGCAATCCTCCAATGATACTTTCCCGACCGCGATGCATATCGCGGCGGCCGAAGAGATCACCCATCGCCTGATCCCGGCGCTGCAGACGCTGCACAATGCGCTCAACGAAAAGTCGCAGGCCTTCAAATCCATCATCAAGATCGGCCGCACGCATTTGCAGGATGCGACACCCCTGACGCTGGGCCAGGAGTTTTCCGGCTATACGGCAATGGTCGCCAATTCGATCCGCCGCGTCGAATCGGCCCTGCCGGCGCTATGCGAACTGGCCCAGGGCGGCACCGCTGTCGGCACCGGGTTGAATACCAAGATCGGGTTCGCCGAAACCTTTGCCGAAGAGGCGGCCGCACTCACCAAAATCCCCTTCATAACTGCGCCCAACAAATTCGAGGCGCTGGCGACCAAGGATGGGCTGGTCGAAGCGCATGGCACGCTCAATTCGGTTGCCGTCTCACTGTTCAAGATCGCCAATGATATCCGCCTGCTCGGCTCTGGCCCGCGTTCGGGCCTCGGTGAGCTGGCACTGCCGGAAAACGAGCCGGGTTCCTCGATCATGCCGGGCAAGGTCAACCCGACCCAGTGCGAGGCACTGACCATGGTCTGCACCCAGGTGATGGGCAATAACACCACCGTCTCGATGGCCGGCAGCCAGGGACATTTCGAGCTCAATGTCTACAAGCCGGTGATCATCTACAATGTGCTGCAATCGATCCGCCTGCTCGCCGACGCCGCCAACAGCTTCACGACACGCTGCGTCATCGGCATCACGGCGCGCGAAGACAATATTGCCCTGTTGATGAACCGCTCCCTGATGCTGGTCACCGCGCTCAATTCCACCATCGGCTATGACAATGCCACCATCGTCGCCAAGACCGCCCACAAGAACGGCACCACCTTGCGCGAAGAGGCCGTCAAACTGGGTTTCGTGACGGCGGAACAGTTCGACGCCATCGTGAAGCCGGAAAACATGCTCGGTCCGAAGGATTAGGCGATGAGCAGACCGGTCAATCTCAAACAGGCGCGCAAGCGCAAGGCACGGGCCGTAAAGGCGGTGAAGGCCGAGGCCAACCGCCTGCTGCACGGTCAGCCCAAGGCGGTGACGGACCTCGCCAAGGCACGGGCCGAGAAAGCTGCGCGTGAGCTGGACGGGAAGAAGCTGGATAACTGATCAGCCACGGAGCATACCTCGGCGCCCAGCCGGTGCGTGTCCCGACTTGGTGGGATGACAAAGATACGGACCCAGGCTCGTCTCATCCCCCAACCGATGCAATTACATATTCCCCCGAACTCGTTTCGGGGCCTGCCGGAGGGGAATCCAGCCAGGCACTCAACCACTGGCAGACCCCGGAAATCGCTGCGCTCCTCCGGGGGAAAATGGTGTAATTGGTGTTGGGGTCGTCGGACGAGCTTGGCTAGGCACCATCTCCCGACGGTGCGCGCCAACACCCGCACCCGAAACGGGACACGCACCGGCTGAACGCCGGACCATTTCCCGATGCCGACGCTAGAATCCCGAATTATACATCGGAAACTCGCCGCGCCGTTGCTTGTACTCGGCCCTGAATCGAGAGGCTTCTTCCGACTCGCTCAGGCTCTCGAAATACAGAAAGGCCATCGGTCTGACCGGCCAGTTGGCGGGCGGCTCGGCGGCGACGTGTTTGAAGGCTTCACGCAGGGAGCGCGAGGAGGCGATCTTCAGCACCGAGGATGGATCAGC
>Ga0316204_10006351_pt1 | contig 18282 bp, 14 predicted proteins | sample 6monrhotite_MG_2_FD_205661 | JGI IMG/M metagenome (GOLD analysis project Ga0316204, IMG submission 205661) | Microbial mat bacterial communities from mineral coupon in-situ incubated in ocean water Damariscotta River, Maine, United States -... | ecosystem: Environmental > Aquatic > Marine >... | reverse complement strand
AATGGATCAACTAAGGGTTTAACCGGCTTCACCACCGATGATGGTCGTGTAACGATTATGATGCCACATCCTGAACGTGTATTTAGAGCGGTGCAGCATTCATGGCATCCTGCCGACTGGGATGAGGACAGCCCATGGATGCGTATGTTTAGAAATGCACGGGTCTGGGTTGGTTAATCATTAATTAGCATTTATTAATGCAGGGTGGGCACGTTTTTAATGCCCACCATTTTCATCTACAGTCTCTAGCCGCTTTATTGTAAAGCGGTTGCTTATCAGAGGTGCTCTGGTGCAGGTCTTTGCACAATGCGGTTTTTAAGCCATACTCAGTGTATGTGTTTAACCCCGTTATTAAGTTGTTGAATGAATCGTTTCCTGATGTTGATCTTTTATCTGCTGATGATATGTGTCAGCAAACCCTTATTTGCTGAGCTTATCGTTGTCGGCGGTAGTGGCACAGATCTGGGAACATTTAAACTATTAGGTCAGGCATTCATTAAAGAACACCCCGGTATTCAGATTAAAGTTCTGCCAAGTATGGGCAGTAGTGGTGGTTTAAAGGCACTTAAACATCAAAAAATCGACCTCGCACTGACCAGTAGACCGCTTAAAGCAAAAGAAATAACTGATTCAATTAATTACCGACACTATGCTTCAACGCCACTGGTATTTGTTGTAGCCCGCTCTTCAGCGCAGAAAGATATCTCAACTGAACAGGTATTGGAGTTTTATACCGGTGACATTAAGCACTGGCCAGATGGGAGTGTTATAAGGCCGATTTTGCGGCCTTTATCTGACTCGGATACCAAATTAATAGTGAATACACTCATCGAGTGTAAAAAATGTTTTTATAAGGCTTATCAGCGACGCGGAGTGCCCATTGCGTTAACCGATCAGGAGTCTGCTGATATGGTTACCAGTGTGCCTGGTGCTCTGGGGACCTCAACACTGGCTTTAATACTCAGTGAAAAAAAATCCATTAAAGCGTTATCACTCAATGGCATTATTGCTTCAGCAGAAAGTCTGGATAATCAGCTTTATCCAATGTTTAAGGACCTGTATTTAGTTTATAACAAGCAACACAAGAGCAAATTTCTGCCTGACTTCCTGGGTTTTTTATCTTCTGAAAAAGCGCGGTCAATTTTATTAAATACCGGCCACCTGGTTAAAAAGTCTAACTAGGTCTGCTATGAGACAAACAGCAGAAAATCAACTCAAAAAAATCGTTAGCCTGCTTGCAGGTTCAATTGCACTGATTGTTATTTTTAGCCTGCCACTGACTTATTATTTTGTGCAATATAATAATCTGTCTAACAATTTGCAATACAAGGCAAATCTTCTGGCTAGCGATGTCTCACAATATGTTTTTCAGCATCCTGAAAGCTGGGGTTATCAGGAGGAACGTCTTGTCGGTTTTTTAGAAAGAAATGTTAATCTCGATCGCGAGCAGATTTTTTTAATCAGTGAAGCATTTGAGATCAGTATCAGTAGCGGCATGATTGAAAGGTCGCCGGCGTTGCTGCGCCAGGCGATTGTCACTGATGGAATCAGCGAGGTTGCGGTGGTACAGATACAGACCAGTTCATTCCCGCTGCTTTTAAGAACTTTTTATTCCTTTTTGTTTAGCCTGTGTCTTGGCCTGATGATTTTTATCACCCTGTATTTCTGGCCACTCAAGGCGCTAAAGCAGGCAATTTCTGAGCTGGAAAATGTACGGCTAAAACTGGTAGATGAAGTTTCAGAAAAAAATGAATTGCTGGATGTCTCAGCACAGTTAGCAGCGAATCTTAAGTCACAGCGTGATTTTACCGATACTATTTTTGAAGTCGCTAACAATATCATTGTAGTGCTGGATTTAGACGGTTGTTTTGTACGTTTTAATAGAGCGGCGGAAGAAATTAGTGGTTATTCACGGGATGAAGTTCTGGGTCGCCCGGTTTGGGAATGCGTAATACCTGAAGAAAATAAAAAAGTTGTGAAAGATATATTTAAAAATTTTGGTAACAGTGAGTTAAGTAACGTTGAGCATTTTGAAAGTGAATGGGTTAAACGCCAGGGCGGATGTTGTACTCTGGAGTGTAGTAAGTCAGCCCTGTACGATAAGGCCGGTAATGTTACTCATGTGGTTATACTCGGATATGACATTACACAACGCAAAGCTGCCGAAGTACAGGAGCAACGTTTACAAAGAGAGTTGAATCAGGCCCGAAAAATGGAAGCCCTGGGGCAGTTAACCGGGGGTATAGCTCATGACTTTAACAATATGTTAGGCATAATTATTGGTTACAGTGATCTAGCCCTGAACCAGTTAAAAAATTCAGAACAGGCTACCATAAAAAAATATCTGGATAATATTTTTCAGAGTGGAAAACGTGCTAGTGATCTGGTTAAACAAATGATGGTGTTTAGTCGAAAAGATCCCGGGCAGAGCGAAATTGTTAACTTTGAACAGATTACAGGTGAATGCATCAAAATGCTGCGCTCAGTTATGCCAAGCAGTATAAAAATCAATGTGGAATTTGAAAGCCAGTTGCCTGATATAAAGATGGATGCGGTTCAGCTTCAGCAGATTATGATGAACCTGTTCCTGAATGCCAAAGATGCGATGGAAGGGGAAGGCACAATTGATATCAAGCTTGGGTGGCATCATGAACTTGGTGTTGAGTGTATTGCCTGTCATAAACTTATCGATGGTGACTGGCTGGAGTTATCGGTGACGGATACGGGGCATGGTATTGATGGGAGGCACCTGGCACGTATATTTGAGCCGTTTTTTACCACTAAAGAAGTAGGCAAGGGAACGGGGCTGGGTTTGTCAATGATACATACTCTGGTAGAAAATCATCACGGACATATGCTTATAGAAACTGAAGTTGGTAAAGGTAGCACGTTCAGGTTGTTGTTTCCCCCATATACAGGGCCTGCTGCTGAAATTGAGTCAGTACCTGATGAACAAAAAATATTACAGAATCTTAAAGGGCACGGCGAAAAAATACTGCTTGTTGATGATGAGTCATCACTGGCCTCATTTGTTGAAAGTGTACTGAAAAATAACGGCTATCAATGTGATGCCCAAATTCATAGCCCCGAGGCCTTAGAGCTGTTTAACAAAGATCCCGAAGCGTATTCATTAGTCATGACTGACCAGACTATGCCTGAGATGACTGGTGTGGATTTAATCGCTGAAATTCGTAAATTAAGGCCTGGTTTGCCTGCCATATTAATGACAGGTTATAGTGAAGTTATCGACAAAGAAGAAGCGAGCAGGCAAGGTATAGCTTATATTAATAAGCCGTTTAACACTCAGGCACTGTTGAATAGTGTTGCGGATAGTTTAAAAAATGTAAAAAATTAACTTTAGTGTAATAGGCCTAAACGGACTCATTGAGTGCTCGAGTCTCAGATTAGTTTTTGCCAGAGTAGATGATTGCTCTATACGCAGCTACTGCTTACCGGTTTTCATAATTCGAGCCTTCTCACGATTCCAGTCACGGTCTTTATCTGCGGCGCGTTTATCATGTTCCTTTTTACCTTTGGCGAGACCAATCTGCATCTTTGCGCGGCCCTTGCTCCAGAACATTTTTAGTGGCACCAGTGTATAGCCTTTTCTATCGACTGCACCAATTAGTTTATCTATCTCGCGCCGGTTCAGTAAAAGTTTACGGGCACGGCTCGGTTCCGGGTTTACGTGCGTTGAGGCTGAAAGCAGGGGAGTGATTTGTCCACCCAGCCAGAATATTTCCGAGTCTTTAACCATCACATAGGTATCGCTCATCTGCACCCGGCCTTCACGTATGCTTTTCACTTCCCAGCCTTCTAAAACTATGCCGGCATCGTAAGTGTCTTCAATAATATAGTCGTGACGCGCTTTTTTATTTAGAGCGATACTACTGCCGGTATTTTTGCTGGTTTTTTTATTTGTCTTTGCCATTGTCTGCCATTTTTAAAAACGATTACATCGCATCTGAAGATTTAAGCTGTTCAGGCTGCGAGCTGATTATACTTGAAGTGGTTTGAATATGAATTTATGTTTTTAAAAATCATCGACATGGCGCTTGTGTAATGGGGCAATTTTCATCAAAATGTATTCCCATAGTGGGTGAGTATTTCCCGTTATATGTTTTGCTGCGCGATGTGCAGTCAGTATGTTCGCTTGAGTTAGCATGATACTTAATTCTATAAGAACAATAAAAACAATAAGATAATGAATATATTTAAAGTGATTTATTCTCGGAGAGCAGATGTCTGAAGAAGCGCGCACCTCAATACATGGGCAATGGTCCAGCCGTATGGTATTTGTTTTAGCGGCCACTGGGTCGGCGGTTGGATTAGGTAATATCTGGAAGTTTCCTTATATCACCGGCGAGAATGGGGGTGGTGCGTTTGTTCTGGTGTATCTGGTTTGTATTGCTGTTATCGGTATTCCAGTAATGATGGCAGAAACCATGTTAGGTCGTCGAGGCCGACAAAGCCCAATCAATACCATGAGTGCATTAGCCGCAGAAGAAGGCCGACCTCCAATCTGGAGTCTACTTGGCTGGCTGGGTGTGGTAGCAGGCTTCCTTATTCTGTCTTATTACAGTGTGATTGCGGGCTGGGCATTATCTTATGTATTTCGTTCTGCTAGCGGTATGTTTGTAGGTGCCACAGCAGATGGTGTAAATAGTATTTTTACATCACTGGTATCTGATCCTGAAAAATTATTAGCCTGGCATAGCATCTTTATGGTGGCCACAATGATTGTGGTGGCAAGGGGTGTAAAACATGGCATTGAGAAGGCCGTTAGCTATTTAATGCCAAGTCTGTTTGTTCTGTTAATTGTGCTGGTTTTTTATGCCATGTCTACAGGGCATTTTTCTGATGGCTTAAGTTTTCTGTTTTCCCCTGACTTTAGTAAGCTTGGCTGGCAAAGTATTCTGGTGGCCATGGGACATGCATTTTTTACATTAAGTCTTGGTATGGGAGCCATTATGGTTTACGGATCATATCTGCCAAAAGATACTTCAATTGCTAAAGCCTCTATGATGATTGCGGTTGCGGATACCGTTGTAGCGTTAATGGCTGGTATGGCAATATTTCCTATTGTTTTTGCCAATAACCTACAACCTGATGTGGGTTCTGGTCTTATCTTTCAGATTTTGCCAATTGCTTTTGGGCAAATGGAAGCCGGTGTCCTTATCGGCACATTGTTCTTTATATTACTGGTGTTTGCGGCCTGGAGTTCTGCGATCTCTCTGATTGAGCCAGCGGTAGCCTGGATGGTCGAGAATAAAGGCGTGAATAGAATATATGCCGCTGTGTGGTGTGGAGGTTTAACCTGGTTTGTGGGGCTGGGGACAGTCTTTTCATTTAATTTATGGGCTAAAGATACCTGGTCTCTGGAGTTGTTTGGGCATTTTCTGTTTAAGGATATAAACTTTTTTGAAACCCTGGAGGGTTTCACCGCGAATATTATGCTGCCCCTGGGTGGATTATTTATTGCTATCTTTGCTGGCTGGTTAATGAAAACCCAATCGACTAAGAACGAACTTAACACCACTGAAAACGGATATAATGTCTGGCAAATTTTAATTCGTTATGTAGCACCAACCGCTGTGATGATTGTTTTTCTAAAAGCCATTGGTGTGTTTAATTAAGTTAGGTGATAAGTGACACTGATTTCCCGTAATGCCCTGGTGCCATACTCTGTTGAGGAGATGTATGCACTGGTTGAAGATATTGAATCCTATAGTGCGTTTTTGCCCTGGTGTAAATCCACTGACGTTATTTCCAGAAATGAAGATGAAGTCAAAGCCAGTATTGAGATTGCCCGTGGTGCTCTAAATAAGTCATTTACCACGATTAACCGTTTGCAAACCAATAAAATGATAGAGATGCGTTTATTAAAAGGCCCGTTCAAACGTCTTGAAGGATTCTGGCGCTTTGATGCGCTAAAAGATAATAGTGCCTGTAAAATTTCCCTGGATATGGATTTTGAATTTGAAAGTAAACTGATTGCCTTTGCAGTCGGCCCGGTGTTCAACCAGATTGGCAATTCAATGGTAGATGCATTCTGTAAGCGAGCAGTGGAGGTGTATGGTGAGCGAATCTGAGAATTTAACCACAGCTGCTGACAATCTGCAGATTAAGGTTGAGGTTGCCTATGCCTTACCAGAGCATCAGGTCATACTCGAAGTGATGGTAGATCCGGGCACAACGCTGGAGCAAGCGGTTGTGCTGTCCGGGTTGCTTGAGCAGTTTCCAGAAGTTGATCTCACAATAAACAAGGTAGGCATATTTGGCAAGTTGGGTAAGAAAACAGCTGAGTTAAAGGCAGGGGATCGGGTTGAGATCTACCGGCCGCTGATAGCTGACCCTAAAGAGGTGCGCCGCAAGCGAGAAGCTGAAGGCAAGCGTATGAAAAAGGGTGGCGGGGATAAAGAAGAGACTGCTGGTTAATAAGTAACGTTTTTTGCCACGCAGGGCACAGAGTACGCAGAGGTTTTTGTCGTCTGCGGCTATGTCGCGGCTAAGCCGCGTAATATAAAAAAACTCTGTGTACTCTGCGTCTCAGTGGCAATTACTGCTGCTGCAATCTCGGATTCAGTGTAGGTGGCAGATCGTTTGCATCCAGTGACTCTACCTTCGAATCCCCGTGCATTTGTGGTGCATACTGGCTGTCATCAATTTTAACCAACTGGTTTTTCTCAAAATGCAGGGTGACTCGTGATTGCTTAACCGCCTTATTCCCTGGCTTCAGATAATAAATATAATCCCATCTGTCCTGATGAAACGGGTCTTTTAGCAAGGGAGTGCCTAATACAAATAATACCTGTTTGCGGCTCATGCCAATTTTTAGCTTTTCCAGTGTTTCCGGCTTGATTTTATTGCCTTGCTGGATATCTATGCGGTGGGGTTCGCAGGCAGACAGGCTGATAACGAGGCTGGTGATAAGACTGATAATAAAAATGAGTTTCTTTTGCATATAATAATGATACGTATCTGTATTCGCGTATAATGGTTGTTTAGTAAGTCGCTGAATATTAACCTATATCTCCCCCAAAAACAGCAGGAGTTTAATTTGGAAACCGCTGATCTTAAGAAAGCCGGCCTTAAAGTTACCCTTCCACGTATGAAAATATTGGAATTACTGGAGACGGTTAAGTTACGTCATCAAAGTGCTGAGGACATTTACAAAGCATTATTAGATCAGGGAGAGGAAATTGGTCTGGCCACGGTTTACCGTGTATTGACCCAGTTTGAAGGTGCAGGTCTGGTAACTCGACACCACTTTGAAGGTGGTCAGGCTGTGTTTGAGTTAAATCAGGGAGAGCATCATGATCACCTGGTTTGTGTGAGTTGTGGTAAGGTCGTTGAGTTTGTTGATGAGGTTATCGAGCAACATCAGAATCAGATCGCTGAAACCAATGGTTTCACAATTACCGAGCATAGTCTGATTATCTATGGGCGCTGTGCCAGTTGTCAGTAGTTTGAGGCTGTTAAACTAAGCATACACCTGTAACTTCTTAGTGCTGCAATATTAACGTACTGAAGGCGCAGGTGTTTTTTACAGAGATATTTCTCAGCATTAAGTGCATACGTTTAGGCAGTTTTCACTATGAAAATAATTAAAATAATATACATATAATTTAAGATTACAAATTTAGCGTTCAATTATAATCCCGCTTGAGCATCAGGATTGATCATCAATGCAATCAACCAAAACCAGGCCAGACATAACCAGGCAATATACTCTAGACGAGTATCTTAAAAAACTGACTGTATATTGTGGCAGTGATGAAAAATTAACTCGTGCCTGCCGGTTAATCTGGGATTTGCCCCAATCAGAAGATGAACTACCCGGTGGTCTGGAAGTTGCACTAATACTTGCAGATTTAAGTGTCGACAAGACTACCTTGCTGGTAACTCTGCTAAGTGACTTTCGTCTAAATCAACTGGAGTTTATCGAAAGTATAGCCAGTAATTATGGAGATGAAGCATATCATCTGGTTAAGAAAGTTCGCTGGTTGCATGATTTTCATTTTCAAAATATTTCAGAAAACACGCCTGAGCAGACTGAGCGACTACGACGAATGTTGCTGTCTATGGTTGATGATGTGCGCGTCATGCTCATCAAGCTGGCTTATCGAGTGCAACGCCTGAGAATGCTTGCAGGCAGCGAAACTCCACAACGTAAGATTATTGCAAGAGAAACACTGGAGATTTTTACACCACTGGCTAATCGTCTGGGCATTGGCCAGTTAAAATGGGAAATGGAAGATCTGTGTTTTCGCTTTCTAGAACCACATACTTACAAGCGTATTGCCAAACTGCTTGAAGAGAGGCGTGAGGAGCGTGAGCAATATATTAAAGATGCGGTGAGCACTATTGAGTCTATGATGGAGTCGGCGGGAGTGAGGGCTGAAGTTTATGGTCGTCCCAAACACATCTATAGCATCTGGAAAAAAATGACCGCCAAGGAAAAGGAATTTGATGAGCTTTTTGATGTACGCGCGATACGTATTACCGTTGATAATGTGGCAGACTGTTATGCAGTTTTAGGGCTGATTCATGGGCAGTGGCGTCATATTGCAAAAGAATTCGATGATTATATTGCCAACCCGAAAGAGAATGGCTACAGCTCATTGCATACAGCGGTGTTTGGGCCAGAGGGCAAAGCGCTGGAAATACAGATAAGAACCCATGAAATGCATGAGTTCGCGGAGTATGGTGTTGCTGCTCACTGGCGTTATAAAGAAGGTAGTTCCAGTGATATTAATCTGGAAAAAGGTATTACTTCACTACGTAAGTTACTTGATCCGAATGAAACCAAAGATGAAGAGCTTATCGATAGTTTTCATACTGAGCTTTTTCCCGATCGCGTTTTTGTATTGACCCCAAAAGGAAAAGTGCTTGATTTGCCCCAGGGTGCAACGCCGCTGGATTTTGCCTATATTGTGCACACTGAAATAGGGCATCGCTGCCGCGGCGCAAAAGTTAACGGCAGAATCGTGCAGCTAACCTATGAACTAAAAAGTGGTGAGCAGGTTGATATTTTAACCGGTACAAAAGCGGCCCCCAGTCGAGACTGGATGAACCCTAATCTTGGCTACCTGAAAACTAAACGCGCAAGGGTTAAAGTTAAAAGCTGGTTTAAACATCAGGATTATGACCTGAATAAAATTGATGGTAAAACTTGTTATGAACGCGAGTTGAACCGCCAGGGTTTGCAAAATATATCTATACAGAAATTATTAGAACATTACAAAATGGAGTCTGCGGATGACCTGTTTGCGTGTTTGGGACGTGGAGATATTACAGCTGGGCAGTTGGCAACTGCATTACATGATGTGTATGCGGGAAGAGAAGAAAATGGTATTCCGCTAAGTGCAAAAAAATCTGTCAATCATAAAAAACTGTTTAAAGGTGATGAGGTTCGGATCCACGGAGTGCCTAACTTACTAACCAGTATTGCAAATTGTTGCAAACCAGTGCCGGGTGACCAGATTGTTGGTTTTATTACCCAGGGGCAGGGGGTTGCAGTACATCGTGTAGACTGTACCAATATTATTAACCTTGACGACAAAAAACGTGATCGTTTGATAGAGGCAGACTGGGGTGATGAACTGGATAAAACCTATACGGTTTCAATTCATGTTGAAGCCTTTGATCGACAGGGCTTGTTGCGTGATGTCAGTAAAGTATTAAGTGATGAAAAAGTTGATGTAATAGGAGTTAATACATTATCTAACAAAGATGAACAAACTGCAGATATGACAATCACAGCTGAAATTGGTGATTTAAATCAGCTGGGCAGGGTGATGGATAAAATAAATAACTTGCCGAATATACTTAATGTGAGCAGAAGTCATAGCTAGTAATCTGCTTTGATTAACATGCGCTCATGCTGATATTAAAAGTTTTTCACGTAGGGTGTTTATTTCAGTGTCTCTGAGGCAGGTCTTCAAATTTTATAGTTTTTCAAAAAAATTTCAAAAAGTCGAAATGTTTCCTGATAGATTTAGCGCTTTTCAATAATGGTCTATTTAAGCAGAAAATACAGTAATACCAGATTGCTCAGCAGTAGGCACGACGCGATAGTTTGCCAGAAAACCAGAGGGTTTCGTTCTACCAGCGGCAGAGTTTTCATCATAAATGACTCATTAGGGTGAGTCAGGTCGTGATAAAACTCGGAAAGTCTATCGTATCTCATGCGGTGATCAACTCGCACGGCTTTTTCAAGTGCGCCGTCCAGCCAAAGAGGAATCATCGGGTTATGCTGTAATGCCGAGGTGTATTTGATTTTGCTAATCGAACGCCAGTCCAGATTTTTGTCGGATTGATCACCGTAGGGTAGCTTTCCAGTGAGCATTTCATAGGCGATAACCCCCAGTGAGAAGAGGTCAGATTTGGTAGAGCCCGCCATTCCTATCAGGTATTCCGGTGCAGTATAATTTTTTGTGCCAAGTAACTCAAAGCGTTCAACAGGTGTGGAAATTTCCTGAATACCGGCAACTTTGACCGCGCCTAAATCAATAATTTTTACGCTACCGTCATGTTTGATCATAATGTTGTCGGGTTTTAAATCACGGTGCAACATTTCCAGTCGATGTAAACCACGCAAGCCCTGAATGATCTGGTCTACGATGTCGGTAACCTGTTTAATGTCTGGTTCAGGGTTCTGGATTATCCAGTCAGCCAGGGTGATACCTTCGATATACTCAATCAGAAAATACTGGCAACTACGCTTTCGTTTTTGTTCATAAGTCACCATTATGTTTGGATGGTAAACTCGTTTGCCTGCCCATTCTTCCATATGAAAACGATCGATATATGACGGGTCATCATCATAGTTAATCGATGGAGTTTTCATTATCACCTGCTTGTTGGTTTCTGTATCTTCAACCAGATATAGTTGTGAGGTTGGGCTTGAGTGAATTTCTTTTATAACTTTATAACCATCGATAAGCATGCCCGCAGAAAGATCAGGTGGGAAGGGGAGTCGAATCAGGTCGTTAATAACTTCGTTCGCCTGCTGACCTGGAAGTTTATCTATGCGAATAATCTGGCAGGTGACATTGTCATGACTCTTATGGGTCAGTGCGCGACTTAAAAGTTCATCGGCCTGAACATTGAGGTGAGTTGACTTACCGAGAGTGTCTTTTATTTGTGCATCGCTCAGGTAATCATGAATGCCGTCTGTGGTCATGATAAAAATATCGTCGACTTCTATATCGACGGTTTTATAATCTATATCAATATGCAGGTCTACACCGATAGCGCGACTTAAATAGTTATCGTCTTTAGATACCCAGATGCGATGATCGGTGGTGAGTTTTTCCAGTGAGCCATCACGGTATCGATAAATTCGGGTGTCACCGATATGCAGTAAATGAGCTGTGGTAGATTTTAAAATGAGCGCACTGAATGTCGAAACATAGGCTTTTGCATGTTCATTGGTGCTTTTGCCAAACAGCCAGGTATTAAGTGCGGTTAAAACTTTTGCACCAGAAGTTTTTACCGTCCAGCTTTCCGGTGTGCTGTAATAATCACTAAAAAAACCTTTAACTACGTACTCTGAAGCCTCTTTAGGGTAAGCGCAGCTGCCCATGCCGTCTGCAATAATGGCAACAATGCCTTTGCTATCGAGTAGCTGATCGTCTGGCGTAACCACACCGTAAGAGTCTTCGTTCTGATCTTTTATGCCCTTATCAGAGCTTTGACCGAAGCTGATTTCTAGTTTGCCTGACATATGTTTTTTTAATTATGTTTGTTATTTGTTTTAGGTGTAGTCATTGTAGCAGGAGAAAGGGCCTGTTATCACGTCAATGCTAACAGGCCCTTTTGTAGTGCAAACAATGTTAATGAAGTTAGTGTTTATGAAACCTCAATCATTTCCACCGTACCGTCTTCATTAATTTCAGCCATATGGCCTGAGGGCTCATCCATAAACAGGGCAATAAATATCAAAGTCAGTACTGCTGCACTGGCAATCACCATAAAGAAGGTTGAAGGATTAACAAACGAATAAACGGTAAGGAAAGTTACACCACCTACGTTGCCGTATGCGCCGGCCATGCCTGCAATTTGCCCAGTCATGCGACGCTTAACTAATGGTACCATGGCGAAAACCGCACCTTCACCGGCTTGCACGAAAAACGAACATGCCATTGTGGCGATTACCGCTACTAGCACCATCCATCCAGAAGTAATCTGGCTCATTATCAGATAACCAACGGCCAGGCCGGCGAGTAAAATTATCAGGGTTTTCTTGCGCCCATATTTGTCGCTCACTAATCCACCGGTAGGTCGAGAAACCAGGTTCATTAAACCGTAGAAGCCACCTGCAAAACCGGCTATTACAATAGCAACATTCAGCGGGTTTTTGATAAACTCAGGCGACAACCATGCAAGTATGTCGGTAAACCAGTAACCTTCTGCAATCATTTGTACAACACGTGCTTGCATATCAAATGTTGTGAAAAAGAAAGCAGGTAGCATTGAAACTACAGCAAGCTCAGAGCCAAACGTTACCAGATAGGCCAGGTCCAGCACGGCAACCTGCTTGAATTTGTAACGGTGAATTTCAGGGACTTCTTCTGTAAATATGTGCCTGTTAATTTTCCAGATATGACTGAACTGGTAAATAAACATCGCAAATAAAATCACATAAACAATGCTTGAAGCCGTGTCTGATAACATGCCAAGGTTAGCAGGCCCCAGTTTCCAGTTAAGTACGGCTAATGCAATGTACATTGGAATGTTCATAAATACATAAAGATAAAAGTCGCCTTTACTGGTCACTTCCATCGCACCGGTTTTCTTAGGCTTGAAGTAGGTAGAGCCTTTAGGTGTGTTGTGAACATTAAAGAAATAAATGGCGGAGTAAATCATGGCAATCACACCGGTTGAGGCAATGGCGTAACGCCAGCCATCATCGCCGCCATATAAAAGGGCAATGAATGGCAGTGTCCATGCGGCAGCGGTTGAGCCGAAGTTGCCCCATCCGCCGTATACACCTTCGGCAACGCCAACAGTTTTAGCCGGGAACCATTCAGAAATCATGCGAATGCCAATAACAAAACCAGCACCCACAAAACCCATCAGGAAGCGCATGATGGCCATTATTTCATAGGTGTTTGACAGGGCGAAAAGAATACACAGAATGCCTGAAGAGAAAAGCAGTCCTGTGTACATAACTTTAGGGCCAAACTTATCAACCAGCATACCAATAATAATTCGCGCTGGGATGGTGAGTGCGATATTAAGTATTAGCAGTGCCTTCCACTGCTGACCTGTCAGATCAAGTGCCGCCATGATTGGCTCTTTAAAGGGAGCCATGCCAAACCACATGACAAAAGTTAAAAAGAAGGCGAACCAGGTAAAGTGAAGTATTCGGGTGTTGCCGCTAAAGGAAAACAGGTTTAGTTTTGACTCTGACATCTTTCGATTTCTCTATTTAATTTTGGAATCACATAAAGCATAAGTAATGCCAGTAATAAATAAATCATTATAAACAATTGGTTACTAGATATTTGTATATGTTTAAATTTCTGTTGTGCACTATTAAACAGCAGAATGTGTGAGCAATTTCTTTATCATAAATTAAATGTTTTATTTTGGTGCACTGTGAAAACAGCGTTTAAGGTTTGGTTTATGTAATGCCTGGGCGGATAAAGCTTAGGGATTTATAAGTATTTCAGTCTTTGTTGTAATCTAGTGCGGCGCACCATATTGGTGCGATCAAAAGATGATTTTTATCATTATTTAAATTTTATAGATAAGTTTAAATTCTTAAAATACAATTAGTTAAGTCGATATATAGCTAATTGGCATGTAAATTGTTTGTGGACTTGTAATAATTAATTTTGCCCCATCATATGGAGTCTACATACATGAAAGAACAACTCGTCGTAATTGGTAATGGTATGGCTGGCATGCGTACCGTTGAAGAACTGCTGGAGCTAGCACCAGAGAAATACGACATCACGGTGTTCGGTGCCGAACCTTATGGCAACTATAACCGTATCTTACTATCTCCCGTTTTATGTGGCGAAAAAGCCATTGACGAAATCATGTTGAATGACGAGCAATGGTACAAAGACAATAACATCACATTACATAAAGGTGTGAAGGTTACAGATGTTGATCGCAGTGCCTGCACGGTAACGGCTGATGATGGCACTACAATTAAATATGATCGTCTATTAATTTCTACCGGTTCTGATCCGTTTATTATTCCTGTTCCTGGTCATGACCTGGAGGGTGTTATCGGCTTCCGTGACATTAAAGATGTCGACACAATGATCAGTGCTTCTAAGACTAAAAAGAAAGCCGTGGTTATCGGTGGTGGACTGTTAGGCCTTGAAGCCGCAAATGGCTTAATCAAGCAGGGTATGGATGTAACCGTTGTTCACCTTATGGACTGGTTAATGGAACGTCAGATGGATGATGTTTCCGGTGAGATGTTAAAGCACTCGCTTGAAGAGCAGGGCATGAAGTTCAAGATGAAAGCCTCTACCACTGAAATACAGGGAAATGGCAAAGTTGAGAAAGTCGTATTTGCAGACGGCTCTGAAGAACAGGCAGACCTGGTTGTTATGGCGGTGGGTATTCGCCCTAACATTGAGCTTGCTAAGAAAATTGGTTTGCACTGTGAACGCGGTATCGTGGTTAACGACACACTGCAAACTTACGATCCAAAAATATATGCAATCGGTGAATGTATTGAGCACCGTGGTTTAACTTACGGTTTAGTTGCACCCTTATTTGAAATGGCAAAGGTGTGTGCAAATCATTTGGCAGAATTCGGCATCGGTATTTACGAAGGTTCTGTGACTTCAACCAAATTAAAAGTCACTGGCATTGATTTATTCTCTGCAGGTGACTTTATGGGTGATGAAACCACGGAAGACATCGTAGTACGTGATGCAAGCCGCGGTGTTTACAAGCGTATTGTAATTAAAGACGAAAAGATTTTAGGTGCGGTGTTATACGGCGATACTATTGATGGAGCATGGTATTTTCAGTTAATGCGTGAAGGCACAAATATTACTGATATTCGTGATGCATTAATGTTTGGCCAGGGGCATCTGGGTGACTCAGGTCATGGTGGTAATGTTGCTGCGGCTATGCCAGACGATGCAGAAATCTGTGGTTGCAACGGTGTTAAAAAATGCGACGTGGTTAATGCAATTACAGAGCAGGGTTTATTTACCCTGGATGAAGTGCGTGCACATACTAAAGCTTCATCATCATGTGGTTCATGTACGGGCCTGGTTGAACAGTTATTAGAAGCGACTTTAGGCGGTGATTACGCGGCACCAGAAGCCAAGCCATTATGTGGCTGTACTTCGCATACCCATGATCATGTTCGCGAGCAAATTCGTACACAGAAGTTAACTTCAATTAAAGATGTATTCACAACCCTTAACTGGAAAACAGAAGATGGCTGTGCAGCCTGTCGTATGTCAGTTAACTATTACCTGATCAGCTCATGGCCAAAAGAGGCCTTTGATGATCCGCAGTCTCGTTTCATTAATGAACGTGCACACGCAAACATTCAGAAAGATGGTACTTATTCGGTTATTCCACGTATGTGGGGCGGTATGACCACACCAAAAGAACTGCGTGCAATAGCAAATGTAGCAGAGAAGTTTGATCTGGATACGGTGCACGTAACCGGTGGGCAACGTATTGGTCTGTACGGTGTTAAGAAAGAAGAGCTGCCATTAATCTGGAAAGATTTAAACGAAGAAGGCCTGGTTTCAGGGCATGCTTACGGTAAAGCCTTACGTACGGTTAAAACCTGTGTGGGTAAAGAGTGGTGTCGCTTTGGTACGCAGGATTCAACCGGTATTGGTATCAAGCTTGAGCAATTAAGCTGGGGTTCATGGATGCCACATAAATTCAAGATGGCCGCATCGGGTTGCCCACGTAACTGTGCAGAAGCCACCATTAAAGACTTCGGTGTAGTGTGTGTAGATTCAGGTTATGAATTACACATCGGCGGTAACGGCGGCATAAAAGTTCGCGCAACGGATCTGTTAACCCGTGTTGATACAGAAGAAGAAGTGCTGGAATACGCAGCGGCTTTCTGTCAGATCTACCGTGAACAGGCGCGTTACCTGGAGCGCACGGCTCCATGGATTGAACGGGTTGGTTTTACTTACGTTAAAGAAAGCATTGTTGATAATGCAGAGAAACGTAAAGAGCTGGCTGAGCGCTTTAAGTACTCTCAGGAAATTACCAAATCTCAGGAAGATCCATGGGCAGCACGCGCAACCGGTGGTGTTGAAGAGCACGAGTTTGTTCCATTGAAGGTTATTGGCTAGTTGTAGTCATTTGAACAGGCTCTCCTCTTTGCTAAAGAGGGGAGTATTAAAGAATCAAGGTGAAATTATGTCAAATTGGATAGAAGTAGGTTCGGTAGAAGAGATTCCTGTATTGGGTGCACGTGTTGTTAAAAGTGGTGATACAGAAATTGCAGTGTTCCGTAATAGTAATGATGAAGTGTTTGCGGTAACCGATAGCTGCCCACATAAGCAGGGTAAATTATCTCAGGGTATCGTGCATGATAAGTCTGTTACATGCCCACTGCATAACTGGAAAATCGATTTAACGTCAGGTGAGGCCATGGGCCCAGATGAAGGTTGTACGGGGCACTATGCAACAAAAATCGAAGCAGGAAAAATATTTTTAGAATTAAAATAAAAAATCAAAACATTTGCCGCGAATAAACGCAAATATAATCGTTGTTATTTGCGTCCATTAGCGGTAAAGCTTTTTTAAAAACGGAGCCCCCGATGTTATTTGGTCGTAACCAGAAAAACCCGATAAAATTGCTGACAAAGGGATTGTGGAATGGTTATTGACTTTTTGAGCTTTTCATTTCATGTTGGACAGAAATAAATGCTGTATTAGAAAAAGCTACTGAACCGCTTAAGCGAAGTCAGTGGTTCAATGCGGATCGGGTGTAAATTAGTGATGAGTATTTTAAAATCGAAAAAACCTTAATTAATAATACAAAGCCTATAGATTCTGGTGTTCGGTGTTTCGGCGTTCTGGTTAGTTGCTGGAATTGTTCTGCATTTGGTGACTTTTGTCACCAGACTTTTGAACTTAATAATGTATAGTGAAAACCCATTATGTCTAGTGGTGCTTGGTATATTAAAAGATACCGATAAACCGATTGGCATATATGATTTAATGAAACGCATAGAAGACGCGGGTTATTTATTAGTAAATGATAATGAAGCATCTACGGATTCAGATATTAAATCGAGTATCGAGCTTAAGTTATTTAAAAAAAATTTCGTGCTCATGAACGCGCTGTATCAGATAAAACAAAGCCTTAAAGACTCTGGATTCAATTTATATATTTCTTCGCTGAATATATTTTTATCAGCGAAAGGCAGGAGTGATAGTCAGTCATTATCATCGGATGTTGCTGATTATGATGTTTCGTCTGACAGCTCATTAAGTGATTTTTACCTCGATTGGGGGAATTATCGTGATACAGATCAAAATGCCGTAGAGAATTTATTGTCCGGTTTTTGGAAGCAGTTCACAGAATATAATATTTTAAGTGGTGACCGGGACAAACGGTCACACGCTTTACAAACGCTTGGGGTAGAATCAGGCGAAAGCTGGGAGAATATAAAACAGGCATATCGAAATAAGATTGCTATTTATCACCCGGATAAGGGTGGAACTAGCGCTCAATTTATTGAGATCAGGGAGGCATATCAATTTCTTTATCTCATAAAGCGCTCGAATAATTAGATTTTCCAAATGGTTGTTAAGGCTTATTGCGCGGCATATTAGTAACCGCTTATAAATGTTGCATTATTTAACAGGAACATGGGTGTGTGCAAATGACATTAAAAATTCGATTTTTAGAGGCTGTGTCCAGTGGAGACCTGGGTGAGTTTGATGACTCAGGTGTTGTTGTTACGCTTAAAGAGTTCAAGTCGTTTTTTAAAGATGTAAAATCTGACTATGTAAACTCGTTTTTACCAGCAGCAGTAATTGAAGCGGGTCAAAAAACCGCAACACATACTAAATTTTTATTCAGAGTGAGAAAAGGCGTGTATCGTGTTCACCCTGATGCAATGGGAGCCGATGAGCCAGATACCGTTCAGCAGCCAGTTGTTAGCCCTGTAGTGGCCAAAGCTTCGCCGAGAGGAGTTGCCCAAACAATACAGTCGCAGGTATCTCCGGCACTGGAAGTGATTAAACAGAAAGATGATTTTGATTTTCCAATTATCGATTCAGATAAGGTTAAAGCCCGTAAAAAACCTG
>Ga0316204_10006350_pt1 | contig 18284 bp, 21 predicted proteins | sample 6monrhotite_MG_2_FD_205661 | JGI IMG/M metagenome (GOLD analysis project Ga0316204, IMG submission 205661) | Microbial mat bacterial communities from mineral coupon in-situ incubated in ocean water Damariscotta River, Maine, United States -... | ecosystem: Environmental > Aquatic > Marine >... | reverse complement strand
GAAGATATTGAACTATCAAAATCTTTAAAAAAATACTCCAAACCCATTTGTCTTTCTGCTTCAGTGATTTCTTCTAGTCGCCGATGGGAAACTAATGGCTATTTAAGAACAATATTCCTTATGTGGAAACTTCGTTTGTTGTATTTTTTTGGTGTGTCGGCAAACCGTCTCGTAAAACAATATTATTCATAGTATGAATTATAAATTTCCTGATGCCAAAATATTTGTGTTCTCTAAACCTGCAATTGCAGGTAAATGTAAGACAAGATTAATACCTTCTCTTGGTAAAGAAAGGGCTGCCAAAGTACAGTCTAAGTTATTAATTAAAATCATAGACGATTTATTAGAATATCAGATCTGTCCTTTTGAAATCTGGCAGAGTGAAGTTTCACCATATTTCACTGAACTTAATGCTAAATATAATCACACGCTCATCATGGAGACTCAAATAGGCAATGATTTAGGTGAGCGCATGTCACATGCCTTATCCAGTGGCCTAAAACGTTCTAAAATGACAATCATTATTGGCTCAGATTGTATTGAATATTCAAAGCAATATTTAACAGATGCTATTAAAAGCTTAGATACTAACGAAATGGTTATTGGACCTGCTTTTGATGGTGGCTATGTACTTATTGGAGGACATTCTCATTACCCAGAAGTATTTAAAGATATCCATTGGGGCACAGACAAAGTTTTAAGTGAATCATTAGCTATATTGGATTCTAAAAACATAAATTATTCTCAATTAATCTCCTTAAATGACGTTGATACAGCCGATGATTATGAAAAAGCAGCACAAATTTGTAGGACAATTCTTACATAAATTTCATTTAATATATTGTATAATATCAACATGTTATAGACGCTAGATATATAAGCGTCAAAAAATTAACTAAAATTCTTTGTATAACATAGACTTAGCTAAAATTATTGTAATTTGCAACATGTTACTAAAAAGCGTTAAAAATCACTAAAATGTTCTATTTTGACCATAAATCGTGACGTTTTTTGTGTATCATACACATACTTAAATTTATAAATGTAGTATCAATATATGTATCTTGATTTCTTTAATTTAAAAGAGCGGCCATTCAAGCTTAATTCTGATTATCGCTTCTTATATAACAGCGAAGGTCACGCTGCGGCTTTATCTACATTTAAAAAATTAATTCGTTCTGAATCTGATAATCTTTGTATTCTTACCGGTGAAATTGGCTCTGGCAAAACAACATTAAGCCAAGCATTTATAACGCAACTTGGTCCAGGATATTTAGTCGCTAAAATTCATCAAACTCAGTTAACACAAATTGAATTTTTACAAATGTTATTACTTGAGTTTGGCATAAACTTATTTGTAAATAGTAAATCTGAACTTTTAGAAAAACTAACTGAATTCTTACTTGAACAACAACAATCACAAAAGAAAGTTGTATTGATTGTTGATGAATCTCAAAATTTAAAATCCGATGTTTTAAATTTAATTAATGATTTAACAAATTTACAATCATTATCTGGCGCACCATTATTAAAAGTTATATTGATGGGGCAACCTGAATTAGGTTCTACTCTCGAAATTCCTGAGCTAGCATCTTTAAAACGTAAAGCAAAATTACGTTATCATCTAGAAGCTATGTTAAAAGAAGAGATTGATGGTTATATATCACATCGTTTAAATATTGCGAACCCAGAGCATAGTGTAAATATTACTTCTGATGTTATACCTTTAATTTATTTATACACAGGTGGACGTGCTCGTTTAATCAATGTGCTAGTTGATCATGCTCTTTTAGCTGCTTACGTTGAAAATAAGAAATCAATTAACGCTGGTATTGTTGAGGCTGCTGTTGATGAGCTTCAATGGGTTCCTTTCGGAATGGAGCCTACTGGTAAAATATTTAAATTCACTGAAGCTAAAATCAGCAATGCTTTTGAGTTTTATATCGTTGTAAGTAAAGCGGGCGAGTTTATTGAAGAACAAATAATAAATAGCAAACGCATACATATTGGAAGACATTCTGATAATGATATTCGAATTAAGAGTGACAAAGTTAGCCGACAACATGCCATTCTGATATATCATGAGAATGAATTTTTTATTAGAGATATGAATAGCAAAAATGGCACCTTTGTACAGAAAAAACGAATCGATATGGAACAAATAGAAGATGGCTCTATTATTGATATTGGTGAGTACAGTTTAATCTTTAAAGCAAAAAATATTTCTACATCTGATAATAATGAAACTATAAATATTGTCGGTATTCCTCAACAAGCTTAATTAGCATGATCGTTTTAAATCTAAAATGTGAATCTAACCATCAATTTGAAGCTTGGTTTAAAAACAAGAATGAATTCACTCGCCAGAATGATGGTAAGATGGTGACTTGTCCTATGTGTTCCAGTCCTGTTGTTAACAATACTAAGTCTATTGAAAACACTGCTAGCTACAATCATTTTCAGTCATTTGTTAGTAATCAAGAAATAAAAATGATTTCTGAGCAATTTATCGATAAAGCAAAACCAAATTAATTTTCTCTCTGAATTTTAAAGGTTTCTTTTTTAAGTTATTTATAGCACTAAGTAGATTATCCTTAACAACATTGTTGTCAATTCGTTTATCTTCTTTAGAGTATAAATCCTGGTTCAACATTCTGATTGAATCATTCAAGCAACGTAAACCAACATATTTTTTATTAAAGCGTAATGCCCATTGATTTAAAGATAAATTAGTTGGCCAACCTTCAGACAATGAAAACTGCTGAAGCGCCAAAACAATATCTGTTGATTTTGAGGCATTTAATAACAATTTTCTAGCTAGAGATAAATATTTAGCGCGGATTACTTTTTGTTTAACGATTTTAATTAGCTTAACAAGCCCTAATAGTAAAATATAAATAGCGGCTAATAATAAAATAATCTGTATAAACCAGTTTAGAGATATTAATGTTTTAGGTTTATAAGTGAGAGTTTTTAGCATTGCTAATTTAGGATCAAAGTATTGAATATTAAGATTTTCTATTGCTACACGGCCATTCTCTAGCGGGGTAAAGGCAATATCAACTGTTTTCTGTCCAGCTAAACCGTCAGTTCCAAGCTTGTTGTTAAGGGTGGTATTAATATGGGAATATTGGATAGTTAATTGATTATTTAAATTATATCTTTGAGAAATAGAAGGTAACCATTTAGCAGGAATGCCAGATCCTAAAAGCTGATATTGGATAATCGAGGTTTTATTTGGCTTAGTAATAAAAGATGATTGGGCTAAATATTGTGATTTTAAACTAACTTTACCAATAGGGATGATTGGGCTGACATATATTGGTAACTTTTTTGCTGAAACATTAATTTTTTGTAAGATAAATTTATACTTAGGGATACTGTCTTTAAGATATTCTATTTCAGGAAGTTGAAGTAATTTATTTTGTTTATATAAAAAGAAGATACTCCAGCCAATTGTATGCCTGTATTTAGTTTTATCATTAGATTGAACAATAGAAGTTGACTGAGGTATTAGGTAGCTATCAATGCCTTTTTCACGAATATTCTTACGTTCCAAAACAATGTTTTTGTCATCTGTGACAATAGATGCTCGTATAACTACTTGTTCTCTAACCCATGGAGACGTATTTATTTCACCTACATCAACTTTGATAATGTCATTACTGTTTGATAAAGCTGGCTTGACATGAATAGATGATGATTGAGAAATGTAGTCATTCCATTTCAAAGAAGGAATTGTAATGCTGCCAATCTCAGTAGGTCGTAATTTTATCGTATATTCAAAGTAATTATTATTTTCATCGAAAAGAGAAGTTTCGTAATTAAACTTTTTATCAAGTGGTCTTAATAGAGCAGGAAGATTTATTCCGCTTGATTTTCGTATTTTCATTTTAATAGTAAATGATTTTCCATAGGTAACAGATTTTTCTGTCTTTTCAATATCAAACGGGGCTTGTGGCAAAGCAAGAGCTATATTACTAAAAATTAAAGAGATTAAAAATATAATAATAAAGTTAAGTTTATTTACCATGGGTTAATCCCAGGATAAATATGTGGTGTTTGAACTGGAGCAGGGAAGCCGGATTCTATTTCAAATAATCGTTTCCATAAATTATAGTTATCTAATTTTTCTTGCTTAACAAGTAATTCAATCATATCTATCGTTGTAAAATCAAAATTCCATTGTGTAATTGATTCAACGTTATCAAGTTTTGTTGAGCTTATTTTAGAAAATCCTATTCCTCTTTCAATTAACTTTCTTATTTCCTTGTCGTCGAGAGGAGTTGAATATAAGAAGTTCTGATTCGTATCACTATCAGATAACGTAACTTTTGAGTTTCCAACATCGACTCCTTGCTCAATATCAGTAGTAGAAGGCCCGGAACCGGGATTTATTCCCTTTCTTGCCTTTGACTTATTACCATTTAATATCGCTAGTTCCTTTTTAACCTTATCTTCGATTGCAATTGCATATGATAGGTTAACCTTGGAACGCTTTAATGTCGGATTATATTTTAATGAGTCTTTATATAAAGCTTTAGATTGAGTGTAATCGCCAAGAGTATAATATGTATTTGCAAGGTTAAATAAAGCATCGGCTCGGCCCTTATCATTCTTTGCTGAAAGAAGAGCTTTTGTATACAAATGCAGTGCTTTCGAATAGTTTTTTTGTCTGTAAACAGAGTTAGCTTGCCCCATTAAACCATCAAATCCTTCTACATTTAGATATAGTGACTCAGATTTTATAAAGTTATTATTATGGTAAGCCTTATCAGCTAATTCAACAAAGGATTCTGAAGCATATGATTCAGAAGGGATAATTATAAAAAATGAAGTGCATAACAATAGTAAAAGATTAATTCTAGTAGTGGTTTCTTTTAGTGCTAGCGTTGAAAATAAAAATATAAATATGGCAGGCACAAGGAACCAATCATATACTTCTTCCCATATGATAATCGTCTTGCTTGATAAGTTTGTTGTAGAGCTACCAGGAATATTATATTCATTATTTTTAAGGTCGACTGTTACGGTTTTATAAGAACCATTGTATCTTGCCGCTAACGTTTTTAAGTTCGTTATGTTTAACTTACTTATAATAGACTTATTATTATGGGAAACCCAGCCACCTTTCTTTTTCGGAATAGGTTTTCCTCCTAACGTCCCTAAACCAAAGATATTAACTATAATGTTGTTTGAATTGATTTTATTCTTACTGACTACAAAGTCACCATCAGTAAAGAATAATACAGACTTATTTTCAACATCTGCTAGTGATAATTGTTCGAAAGCCTTATTAATTCCTGTTTGGTAATTAGATCCTTCAACTGGAAGCATATTTGGCTTAATTGAATCGAGCACGTCTAGAATTACACTTTTGTCATATGTTAATGGAATAACTACATGCGCATCATTCCCGAATACAACTAGACTAAATAAAATATTTTCCGAGTTTGATAAAATCGATTTAATAGCCAGTTTTGCTTTTGTTGCCCGATCAGGATATACATCATCTACAAGCATAGATTTTGACAAGTCCAGGACGATTACAGAAGCATTGTTATATTTCCTAGTCTCTTCTAGTGATAGTTCGCTAATATTGATTCGTGGGCCAGACAAGGCAATGCAAAATAGAATCCATGCAATAGTTGGCAATACTTTCCCATTAAAAACACTTTCCCCATAAGTTCTTTTATTTTTAACTATTACCCATGAAAGTAAATTCTTATCGCAGTATTCAGTGGAAGAATAATGACTTACTAGATATGAACCAACAAAAATCACTAATGGTATTAAGGCCGCGATCAATATGAACGGCTGAGTTAATTGGATTGTTAAAATATATTCAAGCATTACGAGCTCTTATTGTGACTAAACTGAATATATATTGAAAAAGTATTAGTAACATCGCTGCTAATAATGGCCATTTAAATAATGGCTCCTCTATGTATATCGGTTTTTTTATGACTTTACTCTTCTTCGACTTAAGAATTTCCTTAATAACCTCTGATAGTGAATCGGTGTCTTTTGTCCAATAAAATTTACCGCCTGCGTTCACGGCTATATCTTTAAGACGGTCAAAACTTGCTGGATGATATATTAAGCCAGAGTTCTCAATGTCTTCTGCTTTGTACGTATTTGCCCCTATTGCCACAACATAGAATGGAAATTCCTTTTGTTTAATATATTTAGCAACAATGAGTGGATCAATATCACGAGGAGGTCTTAAAACATCAGTTATCAATACAATAGTCGGTTTATGTTTAGATTTATTATCACTGACGTTATGCAAATAGTTAAGCGTATATAACAATGCTTTTTGTGGATTACTTGTTCTTCCAGTTAAAGTTGCCTCTATACGAGGTATCATAGATTTTATTAAATTTGTATCAACAGTGAATGGCAGCAAGGTATGTGCTTCTTCAGAAAATGTCACTATAGATATTCGATTCCCCGATAATTTATTTGCAAAATTTATTAGTACGCTTTTAACCATTGTTAATCTATCTACGCGTTTATTGTCGATAAAGTAATCTTTAAGAACCATGTTTATTTCATTATCCACCAAGAAAACTATATCTCGATTATCAGGCGGATCAGGAAGTTTTTCTCCAATATGAAATGGGTCAGCTAAACTAATGCACAACAAGCCTAGGATTGCTAAATAATATGACTTTGAGGCGAAGTTATTATTACGTTTTGCTATCTTTTCATTAGAGTTGGTTATGCTGTTAACCATATCAAAATATGGATGCTTATAAGTATATTCAAGCTTTAATTTTCTGAGTAAATTGGTAATAGACAACTTATTAGATAGAAATATATAACTTGAAATAATCACATAAAAATAGAACCAAAATGGTTCAGAAAAACGTATCATTTCAATATATGAAGAATAATCCATATTATCCTATATCAACTTAATGAGCTTAATTATTTGCTCTTTAACATCATTTGAATCAACCGTTTTTTTCGAATAACTGAAATCAATTAATGCAGATCTACAGGTGGATATAGAATTATAATTATTAGAATTCATTCTATTGTCTTTAAGGTTTAGACGAAGAGATAATAAATTTAAAGCTCTTCTAGAGCAGGATCGAACATCGCCATACCGCTTTAATCTTAGTAATAAAAATAAAAGTGAGACTTTCATTCTTATATTAAAATACTTATTTAATAAATAAATTATTACAACAGCTAAAATAAAGACTAAAACAACATACCCGATAGATAAAGATGCAACTTGTTCTGTTGGCTCGATTATATCAATCCATGAGTAATTATTAGTTATAGTGTCTTTCATAGATTAATCTTTGAATATTTCATCAGTAGTAAGATAAGTCATCATATCTACTCCAATATTTGAGCATTGATTATAATAATCACTATATTTATCACTTACAGACATATTATATGCACTAGTGAAAGCATTATTATTACAGTCAATATTGAGTGATGGCCCATTGTCATTCGCTTGGATGTTGTATTGACCCTGTTTAGGAAGATTAATTTCAATTGGATCTTGTATGCGAAGCAGGCTAATTTTATGTTTACGGCTATAGTTGTAAAGACTTGTAATTGTTTGTTTATCCATATCATGGAAATCACTAATTATAATTACTTCAGAACCTTCAGCTAATTGTAGCTTAGCTAAAATATCATTTAATGCGGGCTCTCCTGATATATTTTGCTGCTGTATAGGCGCGTTAAGCTCTTCAATAAAGCTTAAAATTGAATTAGTTCCACTATAAATGCTATGCCATTTTGGTTTACTAGCTATCTCAACACCACTTACTTTTTTCTGCTGATACATTGCACGTAGTATTGAATAGAATGCTAAATTTAAAGCTTGTTTAATTTTTAACTGGTGTCTTGTACCAAAGTACATTGATTGTCTTTTATCTAATACAATATAGGTAGAAGGGCGTTTATCTTCATTGTAAATATTGACATAAAGCTGTTGAGTACGTGCAAACGTTCGCCAATTTATATGACGAGAATCACTGCCTAGCTCGTAAGGCTTATTTTCTTCAAAATCAACACCAGCTCCTCTTACCCTCGATTGTAAGTCACCAGCCATGTTTTCTGATGATGTTTTATTTGATTCGGAATAAAATATACTAGCTTGCTTAGCTTTGTTGTGAATGCGCATTAATTCACTGTTTGATAAGCTTATAAAGCTTAATGCTTTTTTTCTGATAAACTTAGTTTTATTTGTAAACATATGCTTTGTTAGATATTACGGAATAGAAACAACTTCAATAATTCTGTTTATCATTATGTCCGCAGTAATAAAATTCGATTTTGCGGTGAAACTGGGGATAATACGGTGACGAAGAATATCAGGTGTAACTTCAATAACATCATCTGGTGTTAAGTAGTCACGTCCATTTAAATATGCGAGAGCACTTGCCGCTCGCAGTAGTGATATTGATGCTCGTGGAGAGGCCGGCGAATCAATAAAGTCTTTCCATGATGGTTCTATTTTTTCTATGTCACGCGTTGCTGTAACTAGATTTACAACATATTGTTCTAGTGTATCTTCTACGTGAATTTCAGCAACTTGTCTGCGAGCTTTTAATATGGCTTCAGGCTCTAATAAACCCGCAGTTAATAAATTATCATCACCAAAGTGGGTTTGTCGATCACGTTTTAAAATAAGCAGCTCATCTTCGTTAGATGGATAATCGATAACAACGTGTAATAAAAACCTATCAAGTTGAGCTTCAGGCAAGGGGTAGGTTCCCATTTGTTCTAATGGATTTTGGGTTGCCATAACAAAGAATAAGTCAGGAAGTTTATGCGTAGTACTTCCAACAGATACTTGATGTTCACCCATAGCCTCAAGTAAAGCAGATTGAACTTTTGGTGGAGCTCGATTTATTTCATCTGCTAAAACAATCTCATTGAAAAGAGGACCTTTAGAAAACTTGAATTCACTTGTATTAGGATCAAAGATATCGCTACCGGTAATATCTGATGGCATTAAATCTGGAGTAAATTGAATTCTTTGGAAGTGAGCATGAACACCACTAGCGAGAGCCTTAACCGCTGTCGTTTTAGCCAATCCAGGAGGGCCTTCTAGTAACAAATGCCCACCTGTCAATAATCCGATTAAGAGTCTATCAATTAAGGCTGACTGACCGATAATAACTGTTTGTAAATCTTCACGTAACTTTGCAAGTGCGTTTTGAGTAGCTTTCATTTAATTAATAACCCATATCGACCATAAATATTCCACAACGGTGATAAATGCTATGAAATAGTTATAAATATACTTATTTTCAATAACTTAACGTCTAAAGAGTATAAGTATTTTACTTGTAAAAATATAGATTTATTTCATTGTGGGGCAGCACTGCTCATAAGTTTCGATACCATCTTTGCTCTCATACCAAGTACGGCTATTATTAACAAGTTTTACTATATACAACATAATTGGGACTTCAACGAGTACACCAACCACCGTAGCTAGCGCTGCGCCAGATTCAAAGCCAAACATCGCAATTGCTGTTGCAACAGCCAGTTCAAAGAAGTTACTTGCACCAATTAAAGCAGAAGGCCCGGCAATACAATGTGGTGTCCGGAATTGTCTATTTAAATAATAGGCTAAACCGGAGTTAAAAATTACCTGTAACAAAATAGGAATAGCTAGAAGTATAATGACTAGAGGTTGATCTATTATTTGTTTACCTTGAAAGCCAAATAATAAAATTAATGTCAATAGTAAGGCAATAATTGATAAAGGTTGAATAACTTTTAAAACACTGTCTAATTTATTAACACCATTTGAAGGTTTTAGAAATATTGTTCGCCATAAAGTTGCAATAACAAGTGGAATAACAATATAAATGATAAGAGAAAGAAATAAAGTATCCCAAGGAACAGTAATAGCAGACAAACCTAATAAAAGACCAACAATCGGAGCAAAAGCAAATATCATTATCACGTCATTTAAAGCAACTTGTGACAACGTGTAATTTGGCTCACCTCGTGTTAAATTGCTCCATACAAAAACCATTGCAGTACAAGGTGCCGCGGCAAGAATGATTAGCCCTGCAATGTAACTATCAACTTGTTCAGCAGGCAACCAGTCTCTAAACAAATAACCTATCGTTAACCATGCAAGTAAGGCCATTGAGAAGGGCTTAACACCCCAGTTTATAAATAACGTAATGCCAACACCACGCCAATGTTTAGAAACATCTTTTAATGCTTTAAGATCTACTCTTAATAACATTGGGATAATCATAACCCAAACAAGAATTGCAACTGGTAGGTTAATTTTTGAAACTTCAAGAGAACCGACTAATTGGAAAAAACCTGTAAAAAAATGACCTAGAGTTATCCCTGCTAAAATACACAAAAATACCCATACTGTTAAATAACGCTCAAATAAATTCATCGCAACACAACCTTCTATAATGCTTTAAGCTTTTGTAATAAGTCACTTACTCGCTGCTGAATATCATCGCGACTTTCACGAAACACTTCCATAATAGACTCTTCTGAACCTGTGGCTTTTGCTGGATCATTTAATGGCCAGTGTTCTTTTTTCATACCTGCAGGTAAAGCAGGGCAGTGTTCATCTGCATGACCACAAACAGTTACAATATAATCGGTACGATTAAGCATCTCATCGGTTAACTTTGTTGATTCTTGTTGTGAAATATCAATACCTTTTTCTTGCATGACAGTAATGGCACGTGGATTTTTACCATGCGATTCAATACCAGCTGATTCAATATTAAATTTATCACCAGCCAAGCTTTTTGCCCAACCCTCGGCTATTTGTGAGCGACAGGAATTCCCGGTGCATAAAAATAGAATATTCATTACTAACAAACCTTATTTAGAAATTAACAACATGAAGGAATAGAGGGAGCACAACAGGAATTATTCGAATCCTCTGAAGCATCATCATCTAATTTAAACACCTGTGCAGATTTAAGCGTATGAAAAGTTTCCCAGGGAATACCTTGAGGATCCATTGCCCAGTATTTTTCAGATTCTGAATAACAACAAGTAGAAGCTTCTTGTGAAACACCTTTTATACCGGCATCCGTTAGTCGTTGCTCAATTTCGTCTAATTCTTTAGCTGTTTCAGTTTGGATACCAACATGATCAACACCAGTAGTTGAACTACGATTAGAAATAGCAAAGTTAACTTTTGGATCTTCTAATTGCCACTTAGCATAATCAGCTTCAATTTTTGTAGGCTCAGATCCAAATAGTGCAGTATAAAACTCTATATTTTTGTTAATATTATCGACAGCAATATGTAAATGTAATCGGCTCATAATTTTCTCCTGAAATTTATTACCTAAAAACTTATTATTAAGCGCAACAACTTGCGCCAGGTCTGTTGGGCATATCTATTAATACAGAATCATCATCTGAATATGGTTGATTTTGATTTAACTCATTTATTGACACTTTAAGAATTGAAGTAATCCATTCGGGTAGTTCAGGGTTAATTTGATAATAGATCCATAAACCCTGACGTCTATCCGTTACAAGATTGGCATCACGCAAATGAGCAAGGTGACGAGATATTTTGGGTTGAGAAATATTCAGAGCATGTGTTAATTCACAGACACAGAGTTCCCCGTGGTTTTTCATTAAAACTAAAGCTCTTAATCGAGTTGTATCGGATAAAAGTTTAAATACTGTTTCTGCACTAATCATGACCATAATATATGTCAAAACATATATATGGTCAAGCATATATAGTTAATATAATCATCCTTGACTCTGTACCTAGGTACAGCCTATATACTTTCACTGTTTATAAATTAATGAGGTCAATTAAATGGCATTGATCAGCCGACTTATCGAGAAGGGTGGAGTACTTGGAACCATTTTAGCAGCAATGGGTTGTGCTTCGTGCTTCCCAGCACTTGGTTCCTTAGGCGCTGCATTAGGCTTGGGATTTCTAGCAGAGTTTGAAGGTGTCTTTATAAATACACTTTTACCAATTTTTGTAGCTATTGCACTTGCAGCAAACTTAGTGTCATTTTTTTCACATAAAGTTTGGTATCGATCATTACTTGGAATAACAGGGCCAACAATGGTGCTGTTAACGATGTATCCATTATGGTCCTACAACTGGAGTACTTACCTTTTGTATACAGGGATAGTGATTATGTTAGTCGTTGCTCTATGGGATATTTTCTCGCCACCTAAAAACGTGTACACGACTAAGGCTGTATAAACATGTCTGATTGTTGTGATACTTCGAGTAAGAGTAAGACCGAGACCAAACGTAAGACATTAAAACATGAATGTCCAGCCTGTCATCAGCTATGTTTAAACGTTCAAACAAAGACAATATTGCATCATCTAAAGGAAGCCTGGAATTACGATTTAAGTGATGAACAATATTTTTATTGCCAAACCGAAGACTGTGATGTTGTTTATTTTTCTGATGAAAGCAATGGCAAGACTTTACGTAAAAAAGATTTAAGAACAGCTATTGGTATAAAAGAACAAGATAACAAAGCATTAATATGTTATTGCTTTGGTGTTAATAAGTCGAAAGCAACAGATAAAAATATAAAAGATTTTGTTATTACTCAAACAAAGGGGGCGAATTGTACTTGTGAAACCACTAATCCATCGGGTAGGTGTTGCCTTAAAGATTTCCCAAAAAATAAACAATAGAATTCAAATAGATAAATTTATATATAAAAGAAACCACATACGCTTATTTAGATAACGTTTCCACAATAGGGCAGTGCGTATCTCCTGTTGAGTCACAAGAATGAATTAAATTATCTAATGTACTACGAAGGTTGGTTAGATCTTCAATTTGTTTAGTGATTACATCGCGTTTTTCTTCTGCACGTTTACGTACGTCAGCACAATGCCCATCGCCCATTTCGAGTAAATCTGCAATTTCTTTTAAGCTAAAGCCTAATTTTTGCGCGCGCTTAATGAAATGGATACGATTTATAATCTCCATATCGTATTGCCGATATCCCGACTGTGGCTTTAAAGGCTGCATTACAAGCTTAATTCGTTGATAGTAGCGAATAGTTTCAATGTTAACGTCAGCTGCTAGAGCTAGTTGTCCTATCGTGAGTGATTTGTTAACCATTTTCTCTCCGAGATTTCTCTATAAATATATTACAGAAGTAATTCTATTAAGAATAGAATTTATAACAATATTACTGACATTGTTGTTTTAGTATCTCAGCCAATTGACGAGTTGCTGGACCTATTCTCTCTATATCTGGATAGACTAAATAGAGTGTAGCGGTAGAACGCTGACCTTCTTTTAACGGAAGGACTTTCAGTTCATTATTTATAAGTTGTTGCTCAATCATTTCAGCTGGTAACCAACCAAAACCTAAACCATTACTAATAATTTTATTTGCTGACTCAGGGCTAGTTACTGTCCAGCGTTGTGAATCGCTAATCCAACCTGCGTCAACTTTTTTGTTACCAGAGTCACTTAATATTACATGCGTTTCTCTTTCTAAATCTTGCACTGTTAGATCTCGACTTAATTGATGCAAAGCATGTTCAGGATGCGCAACGGCAAAAAAATGAACTTGCAATAGTTCTTCGCCAAGGTAACCTTTTGGCACGATGGGAGTAATCAATATATCTACGCGTCCACTATTTAAAAGGTCTTCAGCCCCAGATAAAACAAACTCCTCTAAACGTATACGGGTGTTCTTTCCCATTGGTTCAAATAATTTTAACGCATTCATTATGCGTTCGGTAGGGAACGCCGCCTCAACTGCAAGACGAATTTCTGCTTCCCAGCCTTGCTGTAAATAGCGCGCTTGTTGTTCTATAGCACTCGCATCATTTACTAATTGTTGAGAGCGTTGTATCAAGACTTGTCCTGCCTCATTTAATACAGCTTTGCGACCGACAATCTCTAATAATTTTATCCCAAGTTGTTCTTGCAAGCGGTTAACGGCATAACTAACTGATGACTGACTACGATGAAGCTGTTCTGCTGCTTGAGCAAAACCACCGTACTCAACAACGGCCTGCAGAGCCCTCCATTGGTCAAGACTTACCTTTGGATGTACTGTTGTGCTTGATTCTGCTTTTGTATTTGTTAAATTCATACAACTATAATACATCGAATTATTAGATAGATAAAGGCGAAATTATGCGCTTTTATATCTATTTAATTGAGTCATAATACATACAGACATTAACTAACAGGAGAATAAAAATGAAAAACATAACAGAACTAGCTGGACGCATTTTATTAGGAACAATCTTTCTAATGGCAGGTATTAACAAAATAGGCGGATATGAAGGTACTGCTGGTTATATGGATAGTGTAGGTGTACCCGGTTCATTACTACCAATCGTTATTATTTTAGAAATTGTTGGCGGCCTTATGGTAATAACAGGCTTTAAAGTCAAATGGGCTGCATATGCATTAGCAGGCTTCACTATAGTTGCGGCTGTTATCTTTCACTCAAACTTTGCGGATCAAATGCAATCAATACTCTTTATGAAAAATCTTTCGATTGCTGGCGGCTTACTATTACTTGCTACCTACGGCTCAGGGAAATTAAGTGTAGATAGTAAATTGAAGTAAATATTTTCTAGAGCTAATTTAATAACGCACCTCTTGATTTTGTAAGAGGTGCTAATTTTTAAAAGGATATAACGATGGGTATGTTAATAAACGGTGAGCTAGTAGATAGCTGGTTAGATAAGGAAATTGACGAAGGCGAATTTAATCGGATGGAATCTACTTTCAGAAACTGGATAACTAAAGATGGGAGTGCAGGTGTAACAGGTGAAGCAGGATTTAAAGCCGAAGCAGGGCGTTATCACCTATATGTTTCTGATGCATGTCCCTGGGCACATCGTACCGTTATTTTTAGAAGCTTAAAGAAGTTGCAGGATGTTATTGGTATTTCATATGTTGAAGCAAAAATGCTTGACGATGGTTGGACTTTTGAAAGTGGTGGTAAATATAAGGATGAACTATATGATTTTAAATATGCTCATGAATTGTATACAAAAGCCGATGCAAATTTTACTGGACAAATTACTGTACCCATTTTATGGGACAAGAAACTCAATACCATAGTTAATAATGAATCGTCTGAGATTATTCGTATATTAAATTCTGCATTTAATGAATTTACTGATGTAAAAACAGATTACTATCCTGAAGCTTTACATTCTAAAATTGAAGACGTTAATAAACCGATTTACGATAATATTAATAATGGCGTATATCGTTGTGGGTTTGCTGTTACTCAAAAAGCTTATAACAAAGCATTTGATAGATTATTTAATGAGCTAGATAACGTTGAAAGCATTTTATCTAAGCAACGTTATTTAACGGGAAATCAACTTACTGAAGCCGATTGGCGTTTGTTTACTACGCTTATTCGATTTGATGCTGTATATGTAGGGCATTTTAAATGTAATAAAAAACGAATCGCTGATTATCCTAACTTATCAAACTTTGTTAGAGAGCTGTATCAAATACAAGGTATTGCAAACACCGTAGATATTGAATATATAAAGGAACATTATTATGCAAGTCATACCAGCATTAACCCAACACAAATAATCCCTAAAGGACCCGAACAAGATTTTACATTGGCACACGATCGAGACCAAATAAAATAAATAAATCTGGAGATGCAACATGACAATACAAATACGTGATATAGCCGTTGTACCAGAAGGTGATGGCGTTGATGTTAAACGCTTATTTCCTTTACGTGGTTTTATGAATTTCGATCCATTTGTGTTATTTGATCACTTTGATATCGGTGCTGGATGCGGATTCCCCGATCATCCTCATCGTGGTTTTGAAGCTATCACGTATATGTTTGATGGAGGCATGAACCATAAAGATAACTTAGGGAATGAATCCTTTGTTACAGCGGGAGGAGCTCAACGTTTTACTGCGGGTAGTGGAATGGTACACTCAGAAATGCCAGCTAAAGATGGTAAGAGCATTGGCATTCAGCTATGGATTAATTTACCTAAATCATTAAAGAAGATTGATCCGAGTTACCAACAGGTCAATACTGATGAATTTCCTGTATCAAAAATTAATGGCGTCACAATAAAAAATATTGTTGGGAATGGATCACCTTTAAAATTAAAAACGAATGTTATTTACCAACATGTTTTATTTAATGAAAACACTGAGTATAGCCTTTCATTAGAGGAAGGCATGCATACCATTATTTATGTTAAACAAGGTGAAATAGATGTACATGCCAACAATAATATTAACAAGCTTGATCCAAGCAAGGCATTATTTATAGACAGCACAGATTCTATTAATATTAAGACTGTAAGTGGATGTGAGATTATGATTTGTTCGGGATTACCGCACAACGAACCCATACATCAACACGGTCCATTTGTAGATTAGAATTCTATACTTCTATAATAATTGCAATATTATCTATTTATGTCGCGCTAAATTGTAAACCTGCAAATTCACTACGAGCAGCATTACAAGATTTAAGTAACATAAAATATTCTGCCGCTTCCTTTTTATTATCAAAAGGACCGTCAAAACCAGTACGTGTTTCTATAAACCATTTTTGTCTAATTTGAACAATACGTCCATCTAGTTCTTTCATATCCGCCCCACAACTTTCTTTATATGTTTTGGCTAGTGTAGTCTCTACATAGTGGTGTTTTATTGATCTAAATCAACTTTTTAATGTAGCTACTATATTAGTAATTCACACTAGAATGGTAGGAGATATGTGGGTAGGTATGCGATATTCTCGCGAATGCAAAGTGTTACCGCTAGAATAATTCCAGCAATGAAAGGAAGTAAAATAGGATTTAAAGTGTAGTAGCTTAAACACCATCTGGCAGATTTTCTAAGTGAGTTTTGCTTCTATCTCTCAAACGTATGTTCTCAATATTACCTATAGCAGACAAGTGAGGCTATCGACAAAGTGCATGCTTTCAACTGTGTTTTCAACCGGTCGATGCAACATTCTCCTAATTGTTCATTATTAAAAACTAAAGAAGAAATTAACAAAATAACTTTAGTCGTTATTTTCTGAAATCATAATTCTTAATATTATTTTATTGATAACGGAACCTCTTTACGCTAAGTTGTTGATATGAAATTCTTTTATTAAATAATATTAGATTTTATTAATAATAATAACGAGACTAATACGGGCCTCATTAACAACGGTTAGCTTCTAATCGCAGATCGAAAAAAGAAGGATTATTATGCATACATCTTCAAAGCCGATTGGGTTTTGGTCTGCTGTTTCAATGGGAATTGGCGCAATGGTTGGCGCTGGGATATTTGCGCTATTAGGTGAAGCTAGTACTATTTCGGGTAGTGCAGTGTATATCTCATTTATTATTAGCGGAGTTATCGCATTATTTAGTGGCTATTCTTTGGGGAAGTTGGGTGCACGATTCCCTTCTTCAGGCGGTATCGTAGAATATATGTCTCAGGCTTATGGGGTTGGTTTTTTTACTGGTGCCATGAGTATTATTCTGTACTTTGCAGCCATTGTTTCTTTAAGTCTTATTGCAAAAGCATTTGGTAATTATGCGGCAACTTTTTTACCATCTGAAATTTCTCAGTTATGGCATTATTTTTTTTCAGTATTCATCGTTTTTTTATTCGTAATCATTAATCTTGAAGGTGCAAAAGATGTTGCGGTTTGGGAAAGAATAACGGTAGCGATCAAGTTTTTTGTTTTATGTGTATTATCTATCACAGGAATTGCCTACCTTAATCCTGCTCAATTATCTCCGGACACATACCCTCCAAGCAGTGATATATTTTATAGTCTTGCAATTACTTTCTTTGCTTATGAAGGTTTTCGGGTAATTACCAATACCGTAGAAGATATGCCCAATCCTTCAAAAACTCTCCCTAGGGCTATAATGACTGCAATTTTATTAGTGATGTTACTATATGTTGCTGTGGCATTTGCTGTTTTTGGTACTTTGTCTACTGAAGAAGTCATTGCTGCTAAAGACTTTGCTTTAGCTGAGGCCGCATTACCCATTTTTGGTCAAGTAGGTTTTTCGGTAGTTGCGATTACTGCATTAATCGCAACCGCATCTGCTATAAATGCTAATTTGTATGCGGTTACAAACGTAACTTATCAATTAGCAAAAGATGGAGAGTTACCTTCAGTATTTGGGAAACCTATTGCACACAGTCGTGAAGGTTTAGTCATAAGTGGTGTATTAGTTATGATATTGTCTTTGCTATTTGATTTATCAGAAATTGCCGCGATTGGTTCAATATCAATTTTATTTGTTCACACAATAACGCA
>Ga0316204_10006349_pt1 | contig 18284 bp, 14 predicted proteins | sample 6monrhotite_MG_2_FD_205661 | JGI IMG/M metagenome (GOLD analysis project Ga0316204, IMG submission 205661) | Microbial mat bacterial communities from mineral coupon in-situ incubated in ocean water Damariscotta River, Maine, United States -... | ecosystem: Environmental > Aquatic > Marine >... | reverse complement strand
TGCGCCGCTACCAGGTGCGCCGGCTGAACCCCAACCGGGTGACCGGCCTCTGGGCCATCCGCCCCAACATCACGGACGGCAGCGTCGCCGCGCAGTTCGAGGAGATCATCTACGTCAACGGCCCGGATAAGCGCATCCTGGGCCGGGACGACATCTCCCAGGTCGGCACGTACTGAACCATGGCGCTCTACCCCCACTCCGCCCACCTCGCGGCGGCCTCCCTGAATCAGACCGTCGGCGACTGGTCCGGCAACGCCCGGCGCATCCGAGAGGCCATCGCCGCCGCCCGCCAGCGCGGCGCGGCGCTCCTGCTGCTGCCGGAGATGTGCCTGCCCGGCTACAGCCTGGGCGACCGCCTGCCCCGCTGGGGCACCCTCGAGCGCTCCTGGCGCATGCTCACGGAGCTCGCCGCGCACACCGAGGGCATGGTGGTCACCTTCGGCCTGCCGATCGCGCACCGGGGGGTCATCTACAACGCCATGGCGGTCGTCGCGGACGGGACGATCTGCGCCCTCGCCGCCAAGGAGAACCTGGCCACCGGCGACGTCGAGTACGAGAACCGCTGGTACCAGTCCTGGGACCGGGGCCGCCTGGAGACCTTCACGGCCCCGGACGGCCTGGAGGTGCCCATCGGCAACCTCGTCTTCGAGGCGGACGGCCTGGGCCGCTTCGCCCTGGAGATCTGCGAGGACGGCTGGAAGGGCCTCCGCCCGGGCTCCATCTACGCGCTGGCCGGCGCTGAGATCCTGCTGAACCCCTCGGCGAGCTGGTTCGTCATCGGCAAGCACGCCGTGCGCCGACGCATGGTCGAGCAGATCAGCCGCGAGGACCACGTCGTCTACCTCTACAGCTCGCTGCTCGGCTGCGACGCGACCCGGCTCGTCTTCGACGGCAGCGTCTTCCTGGCCTCGGACGGCGAGATCCTGGAGGAGGGCCGCCGCTTCGTCTTCAAGGACGAGTGGGAGCTGCGGGAGCGGGTGGTGGACCTCGCCAAGCTGCGGCAGACCCGCCGCGAGGAGGGCTCCTGGCGCCAGCAGGTGCGCGAGGTGGAGCAGGGCCGCTACGGCCCCACCCCCGAGATCCTGCGCCTCCCCGGCAGCTACGCGACGGCTGCCTCCCCGCCGCCGACCAGGCCCTACTGGATCCCCGCCCCGCCCCGCCCCCCGGATCCGAGCCTGCTCTGGCTCGCCGAGGCCGGGCTGGTTCCGGACATCGCGGAGACGGATCTGGCTCACCTGGAGCTGGAGCTGGCCCTCGCCCTGGCGCTCAGGGACTACATCGCCAAGACGGGCCTGCGCGGGCTCACCCTGGCGCTCTCCGGCGGCCGGGACTCCTCGATGGTGGCCCTGCTGGTGCACCGCATGTTCCGCTACGACAACCCGGAGCTGGACGACGCGGCGCTGAAGGCCCTGGTCCACGAGCGCTTCGTCTGCGCCTACATGGCCACCGAGAACTCCGGCGAGGAGACCCGCACCGCGAGCCGGGAGCTGGCCGAGGAGCTGGGGGCGCGCTTCCACCACATGGAGATCCAGGACGCCGTCGACACCCACGTCCGGCTGACCGAGGAGACCCTCGGCCGGCCCCTGAGCTGGGACAACCCCGTCGACGACATCGCCCTCCAGAACGTGCAGGCCCGCCTCCGGGGCAGCCTCATCTGGATGCTGGCCAACCTGGACCGCTTCCTGCTGCTGTCGACGTCGAACAAGTCCGAGGCCGGCGTGGGCTACACCACGATGGACGGCGACACCTCCGGCGGCATCTCGCCCATCGCCGACGTGCCCAAGTCGCTCGTGTCCCTCTGGCTGCGCTGGGCCGGCGGCTTCCACGGCTACGACGCCCTGAAGCACGTCAACGCCATGGAGCCCACCGCGGAGCTGCGGCCCCAGGAGGACGCCCAGACCGACGAGGGCGACCTGATGCCCTTCGCCGTGCTGGATCAGCTGCTGTACCACTTCGTGCAGCTCGGCGAGGATCCGCTGCCCATGTTCAAGGCGCTGTGGCCGCGCTTCACGGAGCGCTACGGCGGCGACCCCCGAGCCTTCGCCGCCCACGTCCGGAAGTTCGTGCGCCTGCTGTGCTTCGCCCAGTGGAAGCGCGAGCGCTTCGCCATCTCCTTCCGGGTCACCGCCTTCGACCTGGATCCCAAGACCGGCTTCCGCTTCCCCGCGGTCCAGGCCCCCTTCACCGAGGAGCTGGCCGATCTGGACGCCTACCTGGACAGCCTCGACGACTGACCCTGGGGAGCGCCGGGTTGATCCCGGGTTGATGCTGCCGCTCGCGGACTTAGCTCTTTAAGCATCACCCTCTTGGGAGTCCGTCATGAGCGAACCGCTCCACTTCGCCTGCCCGTCCTGCGGCGGCGTCAACCGCGTGCCCTCCTCCAAGCTGTCCAGCGGCCCGGTCTGCGGCCGCTGCAAGGCCGCCCTCACCCCGAAGCCCATCGACACGGATGACGCCGGACTCCAGAAGCTGACCCGCAGCTCGCCGGTGCCGGTGCTCGTCGACTTCTGGGCGCCCTGGTGCGGTCCCTGCCGCACGGTGGCGCCCCACCTGGAGCGTGTGGCCTCCGACAACGCCGGCAAGCTCATCGTGGCCAAGATCAACACCGATCAGCACCAGCGCACCATGGCCGCCCTCGGCGTGAAGGGCATCCCCACCCTGGCCATCTGGAAGGGCGGTGAGCTGGTCTTCAAGCAGTCCGGCGCCATGACCGCGCCGCAGATCCAGAGGCTGGTCAACCCGCACCTCTGATCATCACCAGCGCCCGGGTCACCAGCGGCCGGTCAGCGCCAGCCCGTTGGTGTCGCCGACGCGCTGGGGGACGAGCCGCATCGAGAAGCCGCCCATCGCTTCGTACTCGTTGCCAGTGCGCTTGTCCTCCACCAGCTGCCAGCTCCCGAAGATGATGAAGCCCAGCTGCCCCAGGCCGACGACTGCCGGCTGCCCGATCGCGGCGCCCACCACGCCGACGCCCAGGCAGCCCAGGGCGATGTGCCCGGGCCGACGGTTGATGTCGGCGCCGGCGAGGTGCAGAGCGCTCATGCTCCTGGCTGTGCCGACGATGGCGGTGCCGGTGCCCACGAGAATGGCGGTGCCGCCGAACACGCTCAGCGTCACGCCCGTCTTCAAGAAGATGTCCTCGCCGCCCCCAGAGGGGTCAAGGGGCGAGACAAAAACCCACAGCGCCCCCGAACCCACGAGGGCGGCCCCATAGCCAGAGGCGGCGATGATCACGCCGGTCCGAGTCAGGCCCCGGCCGTCCCGGTATCTCTGGTGGAGCGCCGCATCGTCAGCATCGACGGCGAGGTCCGGCGCCGGCGCCCGGGTCGTCAGCGCGAAGTCCCAGCTCGGATCGGGGCTCCATCGAGGCAGGGAGAGCTGCGGCTGGCTGGCCATGGCGGGGGCGCCGAAGGCCAGCCCCGCCAAGAGGCTCCCTGCTCGCCACAAGCTGTGCTTCACCCACCACCTCCGCCGCTCACCCCACCTGGATAGTATAGGCTCTCCCGCGACTCGGGGTACTTCTTCACCACCCCAGGAGGTTCGATCCCATGGCTGACGTCAAGGTCTCTCAAGCCCACTCGCTCCCCCTCGATCAGGTCCGCGCCAGGATGTCTGAGTTCGAGGAGATGATGGGCAAGTACGGCGTCAAGGCCAGCTGGTCCGGCAACAAGGCCAAGCTCAAGGGCGTCGGCGTGAGCGGCGACATCAACGTCAGCGACAGCGACGTCGCCGTGGGGCTGAAGCTCGGCATGATGGCCAAGGCCGCTGGGGTCGACGCCAAGCGCCTGGAGGCCTCCATCGCCAAGCGCCTCAAGGCCGCCTTCGAGGGCTGAGCGGTGCAGCCGCTGCCGCTGCTGGCGCTCCTCTTCGGCGGCGCGCCGCCGCCCATCGCCGGCGGCAGCGTCACCACGGCCCCCCCGGGCACCGTCGCCCTGATGGTCATCGACCCCACCGGCATCGGGCAGCTCCTCTGCTCGGGCACGGTGATCGCCGAGGGCTGGGTGCTACCCGATGGCCGGCTACAGCGCGGACATCGCCCTCGTTGAGCTGGACGACCCCTGGATCGGCGAGGAGCTGACCTTCGTGGGCTTCGACTGGACCTCGGAGACGGACGCCTCGGACGGGTACGAGCGGGAGCCCCGCGTGCCCATCGAGTCGGTGGACGGTGACCTCGTGGAGACCTACGCCGAGGGGACCAACTTCTGCACCTGGGACATGGGCGGCTCCGGGCTGGTGTCCGACGGCGCGGGCGGCTGGCTCGTCGCGGCGGTCCCGGTCTACACCGATCCCGACGGCGAGTGCCTCGGCGCCCGGCTCGCACCAACCGGGGCGTGGCCAATAGTGGGTCGCGCGGGGTGCTCCCGAGCCTTCAGGCACCGCAAGTTTTCCGCCACGGCCAGATCGTGGGCTGCGCTCGACTCCTGAATCCCCGCGCTCACCCCGTTCCCGCGAACGAAGAGAGCTCTGAGCGCGCAGCGCGACAGCTCCGATCATCAGAGTGGGGGTGAGCGAGCCTGCGAGCGTGACCACCTCGCAGGGCGCGGAATCATGCCCGGTAAGTCGAGCCCGCGCGCCCTCGAAACCGCCTCACATGATTCGGTGACCGAGGACCGCACCACGCCACTGCGCGCCTCAAAGGAGAGAAGGGCCAGGGGGTGAATCGTGACCCGACGACGAAGGAGGAGGGAGACTCACGAGGGGGGAACGGAGTTCACCCAGGCAAGCAAACCCAGCCGTACCATTTACCTCGCCGAGAGGTTCCGAAACCTCTCCTGCTGGTACCGCCGAGACGTTCGTCTTCCTCGCCCAACACCACGCTCACACCACCACAGACCTCGTCTGAGAGCGCTCGTTCCACCACCAACCCTCTCTCCCGACCGTGCCACCACAACCAGGAGGGAGCGGGCTCAGGCCCCTCACAGGAGGGTTGTGGTCACCCGAGCGTGCTGGGGGTGGGAGGAAGGCGAGCGTCTCGGTGGTACCGGCAGGAGGATGGTGGGGGCTCTCGGTGGGGTAATGAAACGGCTTGGTTTGCTGGCCTGGGAGAACTCCGTTCCCCCCTTGTGCGCATCCCTCCTCCTTCGTCGTCAGGGCACAATTCACCCCCTGACCCTTCTCTCCTTTGAGGCGCGCAGTGGCGTGGTGCGGTCCTCGGTCACCGAATCATGTGAGGCGGTTTCGAGGGCGCGCGGGCGCGACTTAACGGGCATGATTCCGCGCCCTGCGAGGTGGTCACGCTCGCAGGCTCGCTCACCCCCAACTCTGATGATCGGAGCTGTCGCGCTGCGCGCTCAGAGCTCTCTTCGTTCGCGCTCAGCGCTCTCTTCGTTCACGGGAACGGGGGAGCTAGGAGCGGGGGGAGCGCGGGGATTCAGGAGTCGATCGCAGCCCACGACTTGATAGTGGCGGCAAACTTGCGGCGCCTGAAGGCTCGGGAGCACCCCGCGCGACCCACTGGCTACTTCGCGGGGGCGGCGCTGGCGGCCGCGGCGCTCACGGGCGCGGGCTTGATGCTCACATCCTGCGACCCCAGCACCTCCCCGATGGTCCGCAGCAGCCGCTCGTTCTCCTCAGCGATGCCCAGCGTGAGCCGGAAGTACGCCTCGAAGGAGTAGTCCTGGACCTGCTTCATCGTCTTGATCTTGATGCCCCGCTCCAGGAGCTTCGCGCCCAGCTCGAAGCCGCTGCGGCCGTCGGTGAAGCGGCAGAGCAGGAAGTTGGCCTGGGACGGATAGACCTCGATCCCCCCCATCGCCGTCAGCCCCTCGGTCAGGTAGTCGCGCTGCTCGCGGCACTCGCTGCGGATGAAGTCCAGGTGATCCGGGTCCGTGAGCGCGGCCATCGCCATCTGCTCCTGCAGCACGCCCAGCCGGTAGTCCACCACCTGCCCCTTGAAGATCGTGACGAGGTCCGGCCGCGCCAGCAGGTAGCCCACCCGGAGGCCCGCCAGCCCGTAGGCGAAGGAGAAGGTCCGGGAGACCAGCAGGTTGGGGTACTTCGGCACCAGGTCGCTGATCGGCTTGTGCACCGCGGGATCCACATACTGGATGTAGGCCTCGTCGATCCAGAAGATGGACCGGGGGTGGGCCTTCAAGAGCGGCTCCAGCTCCTCGCGCTGGATGAGCACATTGCCGGTGGGGTTGTTGGGGTTCGCCAGGTAGACGATCCCGTCGTGCTTGGCCAACGCGGCCTTCAGCGCCGGCAGATCCAGGGTGAAGTTGTCCTCGGGGCCGATGGGGATGAGCCCCACCTTCAGCCCCTGAGCCATCCCCTTCAGCGGCACCTTGAAGTAGGTGAAGCTGGGCGTGATGATGGGGAAGCCGGTCTTGGAGACCACGTGGCGCAGGATCCGCGTGGGGGAGCCGGTGATCTTCTTCTTGATGATGAACGGCACGCACTGCTTGAGCAGCGCCCCCGAGCCATTGGAGAGGTAGATGTTCTCCGGCTTCACACCATCCAGCTCGGCGATCACGTCCAGCAGAGGCTCGTTCTCGGGGGTGGTGTAGTTCCGCAGCGCGGTGCGGTTGTCGTAGCGCTTGAGCAGATCGATGCAGGCCTGCGGGCAGTAGGTGCCGTCGTTCAGGCCGAGGTTCAGGATCTCTTCGCTCATGGTTCACCCTAGGTCGCGGTGGCCGGCCAATTTACACGGCCGGATCCGCGAGAACAAGGAGAAACATGAGCAGCGCCTCAGACCGCGCTGGTCTCCTCCAGCTCCCGGCCGCTGGTCTCGGGCAGCCACCAGAGGATGAACACCAGCCCGATGAGAGGGAACACCGTGCTCATCGAGACCGCGGGGCCCCACCCCGTCGAGCCCGCCATCACCCCCACCAGCGTCGGCGCCGCCACATAGGACAGGCGCCCCAGCAGGTTGTTGGCCCAGGCGTAGGCGTCGCCCCGCAGATCGGTGGGGAAGAGCTCGGTGGTGTAGGCGTTCAGGACCGGGAGCACCGCGCTCACGCCGAAGATGGCGAACACCAAGGAGATAGTCAGCGACCACCGCCCCTCGAGGTTGTAGGCGAGGAAGACGCTGCTCGACAGAGTCAGGTAGATGATGACCGCCCCCACGCGCCGCCCCACCACGTCGAGCAGCTTGCCGGAGAGGAAGATGAGCGGCATGGAGCCCACCGCCGCGATGGTGATGGACATGCCCACCATGCCGTCGGTGAAGCCGCGCTCGGCGACCGCGAACTCCTTCCAGAAGGTGATGGCGTTCTGGGTGCAGGCGTAGGTGCAGCCCCAGATGAGGGCCAGCTGGAGGATGCGCGTGCGGTAGGGAGAGCGCAGCACGTCGAAGAGCGACTTCTGGGCGGACTCGACCTTGGTGAAGCGGCTGGACTCCTTCAGCCCCCGGCGGGCGAAGGCCAGCAGGACGAGGGGGATGACCCCGACGAAGTAGACCGAACGCCAGCCGTAGGTGGTGTTCAGCAGCGCCGGCACGACCCCGGCGCAGACGATGGAGCCCAGGCTGGAGAAGCCCTGGATCACGCCCAGCACCATGCCCCGCCGGTCCGCGGGGAACTCCTCGGAGGCGTAGATCATGGACACCCCCCACTCGGCGAGCAGGAAGATGCGCGCGAAGAGCTGAGCCACCGCGAAGAGCACGATGTTGGGCGCGAAGCCCGTGAGCAGCGTGAAGACCGTGTAGCCGGCGATGGTGACGGTCAGCAGCTGGCGGCGGCCCCACACGTCGGCCTTTCGCACGAGCAGGTAGGCCAGGATGGTGCCCACGTTGATGAAGCCCACGAGGTAGCCGGCGTGGGCCTCGGTCAGGTTCATCTCGGCCCGGAGGTTGGGCAGGATCTGGGTCAGCGCGAAGAAGTCGTAGCCCTCGAAGAAGGTCGCCACGCTCAGGAAGGCGAAGAGCTTCCACTGGTAGGGGGTGAGCGGCGTCTTCTTCCCGGCGGCAGCGGACATAGTGAGACCCTCACGCCCCCGGACCTGGAGACCCCTCGGTTATAGCAAAACCGTGTTGATACTCATGATGTCGCTGGCTTGTACGGGGGAAAAGGACGGCGCCCGCCCGGGCGGCGTGGACACCTCCACCCATGAAACAGCGGACTCGGCTGACACGGCTGGAGCACCGGATGACACCGGCGGCGACACCGACACGGAGCCCGAGCCCGCCCCTGAGCCCGGCCGGTACGCCCTGAGCGACGGCCTGCACGTCCCCCTCCCCTACATCCGCGTCCGCCAGCTCCCGCCCAGCGCCACGCTGGAGGTGATCCTGGAGGGCGCGGCCGACGCGGTGGCCCTCGCGGTGACGACGGAGGGCGCCTTCGCCATCGACGGCGATCTGTCGCCGCTGGCCCCCGACGAGCGCCGCTCCCTGACCCTGCGCTACGTCGGCGCGACCGACGCCCCCGGCTGGTCCACCGGCGGCGCCGTGGTGAGCGTGGGTGACGTCGACTACGCCCTCACGGCCACCGCCGTTGTGGGCGATCGCGGGCTGCCCGAGGTGGTGGACTGGGCGCTGGATGACTTCGGGCTGCGGGCGGTCGCCCCGCTGCCCAGCGCGCCCTTCGCGGACGTCGGCGGCGACGCCTCGGTGCTCCTGTACGCACCGGACGGTCTGACGGACCGCGCCGATCGCCAGCACGTGACCCACCTGCACGGCTTCAACGCCGTGCTGGAGGACATCGCCGCGCTGCACGCCCTGACGACCCAGCACGCGCTCTCGGGGCGGGACGCCCTGCTCGTCGTCCCCCAGGGCCCCTACGACGCCGCCAGCTCGGACTTCGGACAGCTCGACGCGGCGGGCGGCCACTACGCCCTCCTCCGGGACGCGGTCTCGCTGCTCTATCGGGACGGATGGGTCGAACACCCGGGGCTGGGCGACGGCGCGATCACAGCCCACTCCGGCGGCTACCTCTCCGCCAGCTACCTGCTGCTGAACGGGGATCTGCCGATCCGGGCGGTGCACCTGTTCGACGCGCTCTACGCCCAGGAGTGGGTGTTCGAGGACTACGCCCTGAGCGGCGCGGTGCTGCGGAGCAGCTACACCGACGGGGGCGGCACGGACGCCGAGAACGAGGCGCTGCGCGACGCGCTGCGGCGCGGGGGGCTGACCGTGGGCGAGGGCTTTGAGATCGATGAGCTGGCCGCCGTCGATGCGAGCATCGGCTTCGCGGACTCGACGCACATGGCCTGCGTCACCGACGAGCGCCACTACGCGCGCTGGCTCGCCGCGAGCGGCCTGTCCCGTCACCCCCTGGCGCCGCCCGAGCTGCTGTCGGCGGCGGCCACCGGGGCCGGGCGGGCGCGGGTCGCGTGGTGGGCGGACGAGGGCGCCGCCCCCGAGGGCTGGCGGGTCTGGGGCAGCGAGGACGGCGGCTCCTGGGAGGCGCTGGCGGAGGTCGCGGGCGACGTGACCTCGACGGAGGTGCCGGCGCGGCCCTGGCTGCAGGTGACCGCGGTGAGCGGCGGCGAGGACGGCGCGCCCTCGGACGCCTACGGCGCCACGGGGGCCGACTGGCTCGTCGTGGACGGCTTCGACAGGGTGCTCGGCGGGAGCTGGCCCTGGTTCACCCACGACTTCGCGGCCAGCGTGGGCGCGGCCTCGGGCGAGGGCTTCTCGACGGCGTCCAACGAGGCGGTGATCACCGGCGCGGTGAGCCTGGAGGACTACGCGGGGGTGATCTGGCTGCTGGGGGACGAGTCGGAGGCCGACCGCACCTTCGATCGCTGGGAGCAGTGGGCCATCGAGGACTACCTGGACGCCGGCGGGCGGCTCATCGTCAGCGGCTCGGAGGTGGGCTACGGCGGCGATCGGGGCTGGCTGGAGGAGACCCTGGGCGCGGCCTACCTGGCGGACGACGCCGGCACGACCAGCGCGGGGGGGTACACCTTCGGCGTCACCTACGAGGAGGACTGGCCGGATGTGCTCACCGGCGACGTCATCCTCTGGGAGTACGCGCCCTCGACGCCCGGCGGCGGCGCGGCCGTGGGCCGTGACCGACAGGTGATCGTGGTGGGCTTCCCGCTGGAGACCCTGCACCCGGATGATCGCGCGCCCGCGCTCCAGGAGCTGACAGGCTGGCTCAAGTAGACCGGGTAGACCGAAACGAGAAGCGCGCCCAGCTCGCCGAGGCGGGTCTGGACGCGCTCCCGGATGCGTTGACGCTCAGGCGTCGGCGCCTTCCTTCTCCTGCTCCGCGGCGATCTTGGCGCGGACCTCTTCCATGTCCAGGGACTGGACCTGACCGAGCACGTCTTCGAGGGCGGCCGCGGGCAGCGCGCCGGACTGCTTGAAGAGCAGCACCTGGTCGCGGAAGATCGCCAGCGTGGGGATCGCCTGGATGCCAAAGCTCGCGGCGAGCTGCTGCTGCGCCTCGGTGTCAACCTTGGCGAAGACCACGTCTTCGTGCTTCTCGCTGGCCGCCTCGAAGGTCGGAGCGAAGGCCCGACAGGGGCCGCACCAGCTGGCCCAGAAGTCGATGACGACGGTGCCGCTGGTTTCGATGGTCTTGGCGAAGTTCTCGAGGGTCATTTCATGGGTAGCCACCACAACTCCTTTGGATGGATCTTTTTGATGGGCGGAACCTAAGCACAAATGAGAGGCCGCACACCCCATCAGCGCTTCAGATGCCGCCACCCATTATCAGATACACCGCCCCGGCGTCGTCGCCGGCCGTCGACTCCTCGAAGGCGCCCACCAGGAAGTCGTCGTATCCGTCGCTGTCCAGGTCGCCCGCCGCGGCCACCGACGAGCCCGCCCCGTCTCCCGAGGCCTCGCCGCGGAGGGTGACGTGCTCGGAGAGGCCGCTGGTGCCGCTCAGGGGGCCGTAGATGAGCCAGGCCGAGCCCGCGTCGTAGCCCGACATGTCGTTCGTGGGGCCGCCCACCAGCAGATCCCCGAAGCCGTCGCCGTTGACGTCTCCGGCCGCCGCGATGACGCCGCCAGCGCGGTCGAAGTCAACCTCACCGAGCAGCTTGGCCGCGGCGTCCGCGAGGCCGCCGGCCGCGCCGGCGGTCACCAGGTAGACCGCGCCGGCGTCGTTGCCGCCCTCGTCGTTGTAGGGCGCGCCCACCAGCAGATCGGGGAGGCCGTCGCCGTCGACGTCCCCCGCCGCCGCGACCGCCGCGCCGGCGCCGTCGCCAGCGGCCTCGCCGGTCACCTCGATCTCCGCGTCAGCCGGGGCGCTGACCTCGACCGGTCCCAGCGCCACCCAGGCGGCGCCGGCGCCGTCGCCGACCTCCGCGCTGCCCAGGATCAGATCGTCCAGGCCGTCGCCGTCCATGTCCGCCGCGGCCAGCGACAAGCCCAGCCCGGCGCCGCCGATCGTCACGGCCGGCGCAGTGAACGAGGGGTTGCCGAGCGCCGGCCCCTGGAAGAGGTAGACCGAGTCCGCGCCCGGGGCGCCCGCCGCGAGGTCCACCTGCCCGTCGCCGTTGTGATCCAGGACCACCGTGGTCGCGCCGAGCCCCTCGCCGCCCTCGCCGGAGATGGCCGCGAGCGTGACCGCGTCGTCCGCCAGTGAGCCCTCCTCCAGCCACCACGCCACATACACCGCGCCGTCGCCGTTCCAGGCCTCCGGCGCGCCGATGACCAGGTCCGCCTGGCCGTCGCCGCTGATGTCACCGACGGCCAGCGCCGTCCCGATGGCGTCGTCCGCCTCCGCGCCGGTGTAGATCCGGGTCGCGACCTGCTCCAGATCCGTGGCGCCCGCCGCGACGGGGCCAGCGATCACGTACACCGCGCCCGCGTCGCGTCCGCCGCTGTCGGCGTCGTCCGCGCCCACCAGCAGATCGGGCGTGCCGTCGCCGTTCAGATCCCCCGAGGCCACCGCCCGCCCGGCCCGGTCGTGGCTGGAGGAGGCGGCGATCTTGGTGGTCCAGGCGTCCGCCATCGCCAGCTCGCCTTCGAGCTGACACTCCACCCCGCCGCCGTCGCAGTCGTTGTCGACGCCGTCCTCGCAGACCTCCTCCGCGGCCGGGTTCACCGCGGCCTCGCCGTCGTCGCAGTCCCCGCCGAAGTCGACGTGCTCATCCGGCAGCTCGCAGGCCTCGACCTGGCCGTCGTCGTCGCCCCAGCCGTCGCCGTCCACGTCGGGGTAGTACACCAGGGCGTCGCTGGCGTTCTCGTCGACCACCGCGTCGCAGTCCTGATCCACCCCGTCGCAGAGCTCCCGCTCGCCGGGCAGCACGGTGGGATCGTTGTCGTCGCAGTCACCGCTCGCCTGGACGTAGCCCTCCGGCGCGTCGCAGGCGCTCGTCGGCGCGCCGCTGTCGCCGAAGGTGTCGCCGTCGAGATCGAGGTACCAGATCAGGGCGTCCTCCGGCTCCTCGTCGATGGTGTCGTCGCAGTCCTGATCGCGGCCGTCACAGAGCTCGTCAGCGCCGGGATAGATCGCGCCGTCGCCGTCGTCGCAGTCCTCGTCGACCGTCACCCCGTCGCCGTCCTCATCCGCGAGCTCGGCGGGCCCGGTGCCCCCCTCATCGCCGATCTTGAGGGTGGTCGGTTGGCAGGCCAGCATCGCGGCGAGGAGGAGCATTCAGAGCACCATGGCGAGGGATGTTTGAGCATACCCCCGCCGCAGCCGCGGTGTGACAGCCGCTCTCAATCCACGCGCGGCTTCTTCAGCTCCAGCAGCCGCGAGCGCTCCGCGCCGTCCATGAAGATGACCCAGCGCCCCTGATCACCGTGGAGCTGGCGGGCCTTGAGCTGGCCCCGGCGCAGCCAGCCGTACAGCGTGGACGCGGGCACCTCCAGCTCGCGGGACAGCTCGGGCAGCCACCACTCTCCGGCCTCCAGCACGCCCTCCTCCTGCGCCACCCGGCGCTTGATGACGGTGATCTTGTGGCGGGAGAGCAGCGAGCGCACCATCTCCGGCGTGATGTTCCCCTTGAGTCGGGGTGTGTGCCAGCCCTCTGCGTTCAGGCGGGCGGCGATGTTCCTGGCGGTGACGCCCTCGGACTTCCACTCCTTGAGCGCCGCCACCAGCGCGGGCCAGGTGCTCATCTGCTCCCAGCGCGCGACCGGCCTGAGCGCCTCGTGGACGGTCACCTCCCCCCACACCCAGTGCAGCGTCAGCGTGACGCGCTCGGAATCTCCCCGGATGGCCACCAGGACCCGCTCCAGCATCTGCCGAAGCGCTCGCTTCCTTCGCTCCGGGCTCAGCCCCTCCCAGCCCCCCGAGGCTTCGCGGGCGAGCTTCTCCAGGACGACCAGATCCACCTCGCCGTTGCGGCCGATCCTCCAGGTCTGCAGCTCCCGCTCGACGGCCTGGTGCTCCCGCAGGCGCGCCTCCCACTCCCGCTCCAGGGAGCTCGCGACCCGCACATTCGCTGGGTCGACCGCGAGGTAGCGGCGCTCGGCGATGTCCGCCTGCTGCTGCGCCCAGGTCTGCCGCGCCACCAGCTGACGCTCCATGGCTTGATCCTCGCCGGCCGCCGCGCGCTCCGCGTGGGCCGCCAGCACCTCGGGGGCCAGCATGGCGCCGGCCACCTCCAGCACCTTGCTGTCCAGCGTCCGGGCCGCGAGGCTCTGACAGTTCTCCGCGGTCGGGTCGATGCGGTCGCCGGCGCAGACGTAGCGCCCGGCACCCGAGGGGTACTGCGCCGCCATTCGCCGGCCGCAGCGCGCGCAGTACACGAGCCCGGTGAGGAGGGTGGCGCCGCTTCGCACCGCGCTGGGGGCGCTGCTGCTGGTTCGGCTCACGGCCAGGCGACGGACGTTCTCCTCGAAGCGATCCCAGGGGATGTACGCCCGGTGGTGGTCGCGCAGGCAGATCTTCCAGGCGTCCTCCCGGGTCGGCTCGCGGTCGGGGCGGCGGCCGTAGACGTAGGCGCCCGCGTAGATGGGGTTGCGCAGCATGTTCCGCAGGGTCTGGCGGTTGGCGGCCCGCCACGCGATCCGTGTGCCGCCGCCGGGCGCGGGCCCGCGGAAGCCCAGCGAGATCCCGCGTCCCTCCAGGTGCTGGAGCACCTCGCCGACGCCGCCCATCTCAGCGAACGCCGTGAACACCTCGTTGACCGCGCCGCGGACGGCCTCGTCAGGGTCGAGGATGACCTCCCCCCGCTCGTCCCGGGTGTAGCCCGTCGGCACCCGCACCCCGAGCTTGCCGCGCCGGGCCTTGCGGAGGCGCCCCCGCCGCAGCCGCTGCTCCAGACTCCGGTCCTGGATGGAGGCCACCCCGAGCGTCGCGCGGTCCGAGGCCGAGGCCGGGTCGTAGATCCCCTCGACGTCGCCGACCAGCGTGTCGTAGAGCGCGCAGAGGTCCAGGAAGCGGGCGGCGTCCGTGTCGCTGCCCACCAGCGCGGGCAGATCCGCCGCCAGCACGAGCCCCACCCCGCCTCGGGCGATCCGGGAGCCGACCCGCTCCCGCAGCGCGTCGCCCATCATCCGCAGGTGGCGATCAGGAGACCACCCCAGCAGGCTCGCGGCGCGGGACAGCGACTCGACCGTATCCTCCGCGCCGCAGATGGCGACGACGCGCTCAAGATGTTGTGACAGGACTACGTCCGCCGCCGGGGACGACGCTTGGGTCTTCATGGCCTTCACCCGCAGGCTCGCGGTTCGTGCCGATGATCGGAAACGGGCAGTGATCCCTTGATGGTGTGACGACAGCACCCCCGGAGTCATGACCACCACCAGAGGGTGTAACTACAAGCGAAACGCCTCTGTTATGGTCCGCTCGGCACCACCGCCCAAAGCAAGGATGAACTGCGTGCAGAAGACCTCCCCCCTGCTGATCCTCGCGGCGCTCATGATGAGCTCCAGCGCCCTCGCTCAGGACGAGTGTCCGACGCTGGATTTCGATCAAGATGCCTACGGTAATGAGATTCAGGCCGGCCAGGATCTCTCCGAAGCCTACGGCGCCTGGGGCATCCACCTGACCGTGTGGAATACCCAGGACATGTCCTCCACCGGCCTCGGCATCGCCTTCGACTCCTCGAACCCCTCCGGCGGTGACTACGATCTCGGCACCCCCAACGAGAGCTACGGCGGCCCCGGCATCGGCAGCGGCGGCGAGAGCAACGACACCGCCCTCGGCAACCTGCTCATCAGCGCCGAGAACTTCATCGACGCTGACGGCGACGGCCTCATCGACGACCCGGACGACGACGTCAACGGCGCCTGGTTCGACTGGACCTTCGACACCCCCGTCTGCGTGCTCGGCGTGGACCTGATCGACGTGGAGACCGGCGAGGCGCCCTCCGACTTCGTCTTCTACGATCAGGACGGCGGCGTCATCGACTGGATCCAGGGCGGCGGCCTCGGCAACAACTCCTACGAGCGACTGGAGTTCGAGGTCTGCGGCGTCTACCACGCCATGTTCGACATCTACGGCTCCAGCGCCGTGGACAACGTCGTCATCTGTCCCCCCGCGGAGGTCTGCGTCGAGGAGGCTGTGCCCGACAGCAGCTGGTACGGCGGCTCCGGTGGGCACGCGATCTGGCTGCCGGGCATCTCCACCGACCTCATCTTCGATCCGGACTCCGGGAGCTTCCTGGAGTTCGCGGACGGCACCGCCCTGCTCACCGGCACGGTCTACGACGACGACGCCCCGAGCAAGGGCTTCTCCGTCGAGGTGGCCTTCTCCGGCCGCACCGAGAGCGCGCCGACGGGCAGCCCCAAGCTGGAGCTCTCCAGCGGCGCCTACGCCCCCTCGGGCCCGATCGACCCGGACACCTGGGCTTACTACACCGACTTCGGCGGCACCCTCACCGGCGTGGGTGACTGGGCCGGCGCGGTGGTCGAGGTGACCCCCCGCGGCGCCGCCTTCCAGCTCGGCGACGGCGCCAGCGGCAAGAACACCAACTTCGGCGGCTCGGGCTGGCTCGACTACGTCGTCTCCCAGCAGCCCGACAACGACACCCACGAGCTGCCCGACGACGGGCACGGTGACTTCAACTTCGACTTCAACGACTGCGACGGCACCCCCGAGGAGTGCGACGGTATCGACAACGACGGCGACGGCGGCGTCGACGAGGGCTTCTCCGATATCGACGGGGACGGCACCGCCGACTGCGTGGACATCGAGTCCTGCGATGGCGTCGACAACGACGGCGACGGCGACGTCGATGAGGGCTACGACAGCGACTACGACGACACCGCGGACTGCTTCGACACCGAGGAGTGCGACGGGTACGACAACGACGGCGACGGCAGCGTCGACGAGGGCTTCGACAGCGACTACGACGGCACCGCCGACTGCTTCGATGACGAGGAGTGCGACGGCGTCGACAACGACGGCGACGGCGCCACCGACGAGGGCTACGACGCGGACGGAGACGGCACCGCCGACTGCTTCGATGTTGAGGAGTGCGATGGCGTCGACAACGACGGCGACGGCAGCGTCGACGAGGGCTTCGACGTCGACAACGACGGCACACCGGACTGCTCGGACACCGAGGAGTGCGACGGCCAGGACAACGACGGCGACGGCGCGGTCGACGAGGGCTTCGACGCGGACGGCGACGGCGTCGGTGACTGCCTGGACGAGGAAGAGTGCGACGGCGTCGACAATGACGGCGACGGCAGCGTCGACGAGGGCTACGACGTCGACGGCGACGGCACCGCGGACTGCTTCGACACCGAGGAGTGCGACGGTCAGGACAACGACGGCGACTGCGACATCGACGAGGGCCTGCCCGACTGCGACATCTGCCCCGACCCGCAGGTCGAGGATCTCGGCGTCGCGTCCGGCTACAACCTGTTCGTCCTCGGCGACTACACCGCCAGCACGGACATCCAGGGCAAGGCCGTCGTCTGCGGCAGCGCCAACCTCGACAGCTTCAGCATCGGCCAGCACGATCCGGGCGGCGACGTGCTGGTGGCGCGCTACCACCTGGGCCTGAACAACGGCTCGGTGTACGGCGACGCGGCGTACGGCAGCTCCTACTACGCGAACAACACCACCTACCTGGGCGGCGCGCCCCGACAGGACACCCCCGTCGACTGCGACGCCGCCGAGACCGAGCTGGAGGCCGCCAGCGCCAGCATCGCCGCGCTGCCCGCCAACGGCGTCACCGTGGTGCAGTCCTGGGGCGGCGTGGAGCTGACGGGTACTGACAGCCTGCTGAGCGTGTTCGACCTGACCTGCGACGCGCTCGGCGCCGCCAGCAGCGTGTCCATCACCGCCGCGGCGGGATCGACGGTCGTGGTGAACGTGACCGGCGCGGACTGCGACATCTCCAACATGGGCATGACGCTCTCGGGGCCGACCAGCACCGAGGTGCTGTTCAACTTCCCTGACGCCACCAGCCTGAACATCTCCGGTGTGGGCGTGCTGGGCAGCGTGCTGGCCCCCAACGCTGACGCCACCTTCAGCAACGGCAACCTCGACGGAACCCTGGTCGTCGCCAGCCTCTCCGGCAACGGCGAGCTGCACCACTTCCCCTTTGATGGGCCGATCCTCTCCTGCCCCGAGGACGAGGAGCCCACCGGGAGCTGCGAGGTCGAGTACAGCGTGCTCAACTCCTGGCCCTCCGGCGGGGGCGAGGGCTTCCAGGCGTCAGTGAACGTCATCTGGTACGGGGATCCCATCGAGAGCTGGAATCTGGGCTGGAGCTTCAGCGGCGACGAGTCCATCTCCAGCGGCTGGAACGGTAACTTCAGCCAGTCTGGTGCTGATGTCTCGGTCACCGATAGCGGCTGGAACGGCGCTCTGAACGATGGCGATGGCTTCAGCGTCGGCTTCAACGCGGAGCGCAGCGAGGCCGGCGCCGACCCGACGACCTTCATGGTCAACGGCGTCGAGTGTAACGACCCTGGAGACCCGGGCGACGGCGGTGGTGATGACACGGGCGACCCCGGCGGTGACGACACCGGTCCCATCTTCGAGTTCTAAGAGGGGGTTTGGGAAGTGAGGTTCGTGCGGCTGCCGATGAAGCACTCAACAGCGAAGCGTCCCCGTTGAGGGTCATGTTGTCCCCTCACTGAGTTCTCATCTCCCTCCTCCAGAGCGGCGCCAAACGCGCCGCATGGCGCGCGCCAACTGCGAAGAGGCCCCGTTGAGGAACGCAACGTCCCAGCGCCTCACGCGAGAGGGTGTTGCGACGTCAGATGCCTCGCCGCAAGGCGACATCAGGAGGCAAGACCAGCCCCCCGAAATCCACAGCGCCCTCAACTCCTCATCTTCAGTCAGACCGTGCCGTCAGGCGCGCGCCAACTGCGAAGAGGATCCTGTGAGGAACGCGACGTCCCAGCGCCGAGGCGAGAGGGTGTTGCGACGTCAGATGCCTCGCCGCAAGGCGACATCAGGAGGCAAGACCTTGCGAACACGTGGACGGTTTTCGACGGAGCCCAGGTGTTGCTGTCCTGCAAACCCACTCTGTAAAAC
>Ga0316204_10006348_pt1 | contig 18287 bp, 16 predicted proteins | sample 6monrhotite_MG_2_FD_205661 | JGI IMG/M metagenome (GOLD analysis project Ga0316204, IMG submission 205661) | Microbial mat bacterial communities from mineral coupon in-situ incubated in ocean water Damariscotta River, Maine, United States -... | ecosystem: Environmental > Aquatic > Marine >... | reverse complement strand
CGCCGTGATCAGGTCCACCATCGGTTGCCAGTAATTGTTGATATCCAGCAATACCACCGGCTTGCTGTGTTGCTGTAGCTGTTTCCAGGTCAGGATTTCAATGGTTTCATCGATGGTGCCCAGGCCACCCGGCAGCGCCACAAAAGCGTCGGAACGTTCGAACATGGCACGCTTGCGCTCGTGCATACTGTCCACCACGATCAGTTCGGTCAGGCCGGGATTGCCGACTTCGAATTCCATGATGAACTGCGGAATAATACCCGTTGCCTTACCGCCGGCTTCCAGCGTCGCACGGGCGACCATGCTCATCAGTCCGATATCGCCACCGCCATAAATCAGGCGCACGTTATTTTTAGCAATCTCGGCACCAAGGGCACGGGCGGCAACGCCATGGGCCAGGTCGTTGCCAGCACGGGAACCACAAAACACACAAATGGATGAAATATCTGTCATGGTCGTCAGGATAAACAGCGCGCCAAGATTGTCCATCACGAAATGTTGAAAAGAAGGGCCTTGTGACAGATGACGCTTTCTGCTCAGGTTTCTAGTCTGAAATAATAGCGATACTAAATCAGTCTTTAAATCATGAGGAGAACACGATGTTCGCACACCTTCGCACTTATGTACTGGCCAGCCTCGCAGCCTTGATCCTTGGTGTTGGCATATCGGGAGCCGCACTTGCGGACGGTCATCAGATCAAGTTTCGCCAGTCGATCATGAAATCCGTCGGCGGCACCATGGGGGGGCTGGTTGGTGTGCTGAAAAAACAGGCCAGTGCCGAGTACGCCGCCCCGCTGGCAGCCAACATGAACAATCTGGCACAAATCAGCGGTGGCATCTTCCCGGAAGGGTCTGATTTTGGAGAAACCGGCGCCCTGCCCGCGATCTGGGAAAACCCAACCGGCTTCAAACAAGCCGTCAGTGCCTTCCAGATGGCCGCAGCCAACCTGTCCAAGGTTGCCGCCAGTGGCGACATGGCGGCCTTCGGAGCAGCATTCGGAGACCTTGGAAAATCGTGCAAGAACTGCCATCAGACGTTCCGCAAGAAACATTAAGACGAAGTCCGGTCTTGTTTCCGTCAATTATGGCTTTCGCGACGGCACTTCTGGTGAGTGCCGTCGCGGTCGGTTCGCCAAAAGCGAGCGAACTTGAACGCGGGCGCTACCTTATGGATATTGCCGGTTGCCAGGCCTGCCACACAGACAGCAAAAACGGTGGCCAGCCACTGGCCGGTGGGCGGGCCTTGAAAACGCCATTTGGCGTCTATTACAGCCCGAATATCACCGCAGACCCGAAATACGGCATCGGCGCATGGTCGGGGAACGATTTTGTGCGCGCCCTGCGGCATGGCAAAAACCGCGACGGCGAGGCCTACTTTCCAGTCTTTCCCTATACCGCGTACAGCAGAATGAGCGAACGCGACATTCTGGATCTACGCGCCTATATCATGAGCCTGCCCGCCGTCGCCCGGCCCAACCGAAAGCATGATACCGACATGATCTTCAGCAACCGGTTACTGGCGGCGGCCTGGCAGCTGATGTTTTTCAATCCAAGACCGATAGATCCGGAAAATCGCGGGGCCTATCTGGTCGAGGCGCTGGGCCACTGCGCCGAATGCCATACGCCGCGCGGCCTGCTTGGCAATCTTGATGATGACAAACACATGGCTGGAACCACCGAAGGTCCGGAGGGCGGACTGGTGCCAAACATAACGCCCGACCGGGAAACAGGCATCGGCAAATGGCGTGGTGACGACCTGGAAAGCCTGTTTACTATGGGTATGCTACCCGACGGTGATTTTGTCGGCGGCAGCATGGCAGAGGTGGTCACCCATACCACTGCAAAATGGCACAAAGACGACCTCGCCGCCGTCATCACATACCTAAAAAGCCTGCGCCCGGTCAGGAACAGGATCACAAATGCGCAAGCTAAAGGCGCCTCGACGACCCCCTACTGAGCCGCTAACGCATTGCACATGGCAAAATCCCGTACTAGGCTTGATAGTCTATCGCGAATCTTCTCCCACTGATAGGAGGGGATGGTCCCGGATTTAGTGGAGAGACTGTTGAATCGGTTAACTGTCACCGTCATTGTCGGCATAATCGTGATCATCTTCGCCATCTCGCTGAATTACGTGACGGGGCCGTCCGATGAAGATGCCGCGCCTGCGATCAGCAAAAAATCCAGCAAACCTGAAGCCGCCCCCGCACAAGAACAAAAGCACGAACCGGTGCCGCCGTCCTTCGATGTGGTGCGGGTCAATCCCAATGGCGATGCGGTGATGGCTGGCCGGGCCGAGCCCTCCAGCGACGTCGATATTATCAACACCGGTGCCGACATGGGCCACGTTACCACCGACAGTCGCGGCGAATGGGTGTTTGTGCCAGAACAACCGCTGGAACCCGGCGAACACCGACTTAGCCTGGTCATGCGTATGGAAGGGCAAGAACCGATCAAATCCCTGTCCGATGTGGTTCTGGTGGTCCCCGAACGCGGCAAAGATATTGCCGGGCAACCGGGCAACGGCCAGGCATTGGCCCTTAAAATCGGAAAAGACGGCAAAGCCACGGTGATGCAAAAGCCAGGGGGCAGCGGCGGCAAACTTTCCGTCGATGCCGTCGATTACGATGCCCAGGGGCGCCTGTTCATCAGCGGTCACGCCGAACCGGGGGGCACCATACAAATTTACCTGAACAACCGCTTCATCGGCCACGCCCGGGCCGGCGAAGATACCGGCGCTGGCAGTGGCATATGGACAGTAAGTCCGGAAAGTCCTGTTGAACCGGGCATTTACACACTGCGCGCCGATCACGTAGACAACGCGGGCAAGGTTCTGGCGCGTGTGCAGTTCCCATTCTCGCGGGCAGACCCGATCAGCGTCGTTGCCATGAAGAAGGGCGAGTTCATCACCGTCCAGCCCGGCAACAGCCTGTGGCGACTGGCCCGTAGCACTTATGGTGAAGGAACCCGTTACACGGTAATCTATCAGGCCAACAAGGATCAGATCACAAACCCGGACCTGATTTACCCCGGACAGCGCTTCAAAGTACCACAAACCAATTAGACCAAATTGACGGAACGGCCCGAAGACTTGGGTCATATGTGTTTTTGGAAAATACAATCATCATTGAGGATTTCCCCCGGTGTCGCTATATCTCATGAACACTGGAAAAATCACCCAAGGACGCCCATACATTGCTGAAATCCGTACTGGTACCCATTAACGCCGCAGGCTGGCCCTTTATTGGCCTGTTTGCCGCTTTCACCATTGGCTTGTTTTATATTGCCCAACCGCTGGGCTGGGTCGGTGTCGTACTAACCTTGTGGTGCACCTATTTCTTCCGCGATCCCGATCGGGTGACGCCCGTAGCCGGCAATCTGATCATCAGCCCCGCCGATGGTGTCGTACAATTGATCGACCGCGCAGCACCGCCAGCGGAACTGGGCATGGGCGACGCCGAGCGCCCCCGTGTGTGTGTGTTCATGAATGTGTTTAACGTACACGTCAATCGGGTCCCGGCGGGCGGCGCGATCACCGGCATCGCCTACCGCCCGGGGAAGTTCCTCAATGCATCGCTGGATAAAGCCAGCGAATTCAACGAGCGCATGTCAATTCGCATGACCACATCGGAAAACCACGACATCGCCTTTGTGCAAATCGCCGGACTGGTCGCCCGTCGCATCAAATGCGACATCGTCGAAGGTCAGACGGTCAAGGCCGGGGAACGCTTCGGGTTAATTCGCTTCGGCAGCCGGGTCGATATTTACCTTCCAGATGGCGTCGAACCGCTGGTCGCCACGGGCCAACTGGCTGTGGCTGGCGAAACGGTGATTGCAAACGTCACATCAGGCGAGGCCGCCCGCATGGGCGAGATCCGCTAGAAAGGCCAGGATTTTGCAAAGAAAAAGACCACAGTGGCTGCATTTTAACCGGATGATCCCCAACATCCTGACGATCATGGCGCTATCGGCTGGCATGTCGGCCATCAGGTTCGGCCTTGAAGATCGTTGGGAACCCGCAGCACTGGCGATCCTGGCTGCCGCCATCCTGGATGCCCTGGACGGACGCATCGCCCGCATTCTTAAGGGATCAAGCAAGTTTGGTGCCGAGCTTGATTCGCTGTCAGACTTCATCAGCTTCGGCGTCGCCCCAGCAATCATGCTGTACCTGTGGGCCATGCAGGGTGCCGGACGCTTCGGCTGGATGCTGGCCTTGTTGTTCAGCGTCAGCATGGCGCTTCGCCTGGCCCGTTTCAACACCATGCTGGAAGATGAAAACCAGCCCAAGTGGACGAAAAATTTCTTTACCGGCGTCCCTGCCCCCGCCGCTGCCGGACTGGTGCTGTTGCCAATGCTGTTGTCGTTCCAGTTTGGCGATGACTTCTTTCGTGATTCCTACACCGTATCTTTCTTTTTAGTCGGCGTTGCGGCCCTGGTGGTCAGCTCGATCCCCACCTATTCATTCAAGAAAGTCGCCATTCCAACGAGGCACGTCGTGCCTGCCATGATCGCCGTTGGTGCCTTCATTACGGCCCTGGTCAGCGCACCGTGGACGACCTTGTCCATGGTCATGCTGGCATACCTGTGCCTGATCCCGATAAGTTATCGTGCTTACCGGCGTCTCCTGGCGCGGGAAGGTGATGTTACGGGTGTGGTCGCAACCCCCACCGGGGACGACGTCTGACGCCGGTTTTATTCGGCGGGCTGGGCAACATTTCGTAAGGCTTTCCGCCGCGACCGCCAGGCGTGAACGTTGGCTTTCAACATCAGCGCCGCTGGCGTAACCACCAGGGTCAGAACGGTTGCAAAACCAAGCCCGAAAACGATTGATGTCGACAACTGCCCCCACCACTGCATGGACGGCGCACCGACACTGACCGCACGGGTCAGGAAATCGATATTGACGCCAAGCACCATGGGCATCAGGCCCAGGATGGTGGTAATCGTCGTTAACATCACCGGGCGCAGACGTTGCGCCCCCGTATGCAGGATCGCCTGATAGGGATCGGCGGTTTCGCGAAGCCGGTCATAGGTATCGATCAACACAATATTGTTGTTCACGACGATCCCGGCGAGCGCGATAATACCGACACCGCCCATAACAATGCCAAACGGTTGTCCCGTCACCAGCAAGCCGATGAAGACACCAATGGTCGACATGATTACGGCGCTCAGGATCAACAATGCCGAATAGAAGCTGTTGAACTGGGTCACCAGAATGATCGCCATAATAAACAGCGCTACACCAAAGGCCTTGACCAGGAATGCCGACGCCTTTTTCTTTTCCTCGTCCTCGCCCTTGAATGCGACATCTATCCTGGGGTCAAGATTGGCGGCTTTGATCCAGGCCTGAACTTCGCTGATTTTGTCATCCGCGAGCACCCCTTCGACCACATCGGCCTTGACCGACATGATCCGCCTGGCATCGGTTCGACTGACCGTTCCGGTACGTGGTTTTGCCTTCTTGGTGACGAAGTTACTAATGGGAACCTTGCCATATTCAGTCGCGATGCGAATGCGGTCAAGTTCATCAATGGTGCGATGGGATTTCGAATAACGGGCACGAATATCTATTTCATCGTCGGCATCATCGGGTCGATAGCCCCCCAACTTGACGCCCGCGCTGGCCATCTGCACGGCGCGACCGATCATATCAATATCGGCGCCGTACTTGGCGGCCTGGGCCCGGTCAACAATCAGTTCCCAATCAATCCCCGGTAGCGGGCGGGAATCTTCGATATTGGTCAGGCCATCCATACCGCTCAATCCTTCGAGGACCTGTTCGATGGCTGACGGCAACAATTCGGGGTAGCGGGATGAAAGCTGCACCTGAACCGGTTTACCGACGGGTGGCCCGCTTTCCTGCTTGCGCCGATCGATGATCAGCCCGGTCAGGTCATGCGTTCTTGCCTCGATATCGGACAGGATGGCATCGGCCTTGCGACGCTGCTGCCAGTCGACGAATTCCAGCGTGATGGTGCCGATGATATCTTCGGATTCCTGGCTGTTGGCTTCTTTGCCAGTACGGGAATAGATGGTATCAAATTCACCCTTTTCCACTTGCAGGGCGATGATCTGGCTTTCCACCTGGTTCATCATGGTATCCATTTCGTGGACCGACAGGTTGCCGCGCGCACGAACCTGAATCTTGGCGAAATCGGGTTCCACTTCGGGAAAAAATTCAACACCCTTGCCGTAGTTGGCATAAACAACCTGGACACCGACCAGCATCATAACCGAAGCGACAATAATCTTGGCTGGATGACGCAGGGCAATTTTCAGGACACGAATATAAGCCCCCGTCGCGCCGCCAATAGATTCCGGATCGTGGGTATCTTCCCCCGCCAGCAACTTCATGGTTCTTGGATTAGCCGTTCCGGGCTTACCGACGAATGAACCCAAGGTCGGGATGAATATTAACGCCATCAGCAACGATGCGGTCAACGTCGCCAACAAGGTGATCGGCAAATACTTCATGAATTCACCGACAATGCCAGGCCAGAATAACAACGGCGCAAATGCGGCCAGCGTGGTCGCCGTCGAGGCGATTATCGGCCATGCCATACGTTTGGCAGCGAGCCCGTAAGCGACCTTCCGGTGATCACCTTCTGTCATTTTTCGATCGGCATATTCGGTAACCACAATGGCCCCGTCCACCAACATGCCAACAGCCAAAATCAGCGCAAACAAAACAACGATGTTGATCGTCAGCCCCATGGCCGACAACACCAGAATCCCGGTCAGGAAAGAGCCCGGAATGGCCAGGCCAACCAACCCGGCGGAACGCAGGCCAAGGGCCGCGATAACAACAACCATGACCAGCAGAACGGCGGCGATAACGTTGTTTTGCAGGTCGTTGAGCATATTGCGAATATCGGTCGATTTATCCTGGGCGAAACCAATGTGCATGGAATTTTGCAAAGTCTCCGGCCAACTGCCTTTTTCCGCCTGGACGACCCGTTGCACCGCAGCGATGGTATCAATGATATTTTCACCGGCCCGCTTGGAAACTTCCAGCACCAGCGCCGAACGGCCGTCAATACGTGCAAAGGAATTTGGATCCTTGTATGTGCGTCGCACATCGGCGATATCGCCCATGGTGACCACTGCATCGCCATCAACCTTGATCGGCAAATCCATGATGTCCCATGTCGTTTCGAATAACCCAGGAACCTTCAGGGGAAACCGGCCATGGCCTGTGTCCTGGGCCCCGGCGGCGACCAACAAGTTTGATTTCCGAACTGCCTGTATCGCGAGTTCGGGTGCCAGACCATAGCTTTCGACCTTAATGGGATCGATCAGAATTTCGACCATTTCATCCCGGTCACCGGCAATTTCGGCCTTCAGGACACTGCCAATCCCTTCAATCGCATCCTTCAAATCATGCGCCAGGCGAAACAGGGTCCGTTCGGGAACTTCGCCTGAAAGGGTCACCAGCAACACGGGGAACAGACTTAAGTTGACTTCATGCACGGTCGGTTCATCGGAATCACCGGGCAGGTCCGGTTTTACCAGATCGACTTTCTCGCGAACGTCGTTCAATGCGGTGTCAGCATCAAACCCGGCATCGAATTCCAGCGTCACACTGCCGCCGCCCTCGTAACCTTTGGAGCGCATTTCCTTAACGCCCTCAATCGACCTGAGCTCTTGTTCCATAGGGCGAACCAGCAGGCGTTCGGCATCTTCGGGCGAAATTCCCTCGTGCTTCATTTGGACATAGATGATCGGGATCGAAATATCGGGATCAGATTCCTTGGGAATCTGAACATAAGCGACCGACCCGGCGATCAGGACCAGCACCAGGGAAGCAAGTACCGTTCGGGCGTGCGTGAACGCCGCATCGATCAGGACGTTCATGACTTGCCCAACTCTTTTGCGCCAAGCGAGCCAATCGCTTTTTGGCCGGTATGGACAAATTCCTGACCGACGGTAATCAGTTCAATTTTATCAGGCAAACCCTCGACCCAAAGACCTTCGGGGGTATCCTCGACGATTGAGCCGGTGTGAAAACGCACGATGCCGTCTTCATCCAGAATTTTGACTCCAAGAACACCGTCGCTCGATAGCGTCAAAACCGCGGGCGAAATAAAATGCGCCTTGGCGGTGCCCAAGTTCAACGACATCTGTGCCGTCAGTCCTGCGGATATGGCGTTTTCTGGATTGGCGACAGACACTTCGACCCTGAACGTGCGGGTGCTGGATGAGGCAACCTTCGAGATATAGCTGACGGTTCCGCTTAAGGGTTGCCCGCTTAATGTCTGCGCCACGGCGGGCGTTCCGGTTTTTAACATCTTTACGGCGCGTTCGGTCACTTCCCCGACGATCAAAACAGGGTCCAGATCGACGATATTGGCAACGACATGACCAACGGCTGAAAAATCGCCAAGCTCTACAGGCTGGCTTTCAAGGATGCCGCCAAACGGGGCACGAATGACGGTGCGCTGGATATCGATGTTCATGGATTTCAAGCCGGCCTTGGCCATTTCCAACTGGGCCGCAGATTCAGCCAGTTTCACTTTCGACCTGTATTGCTTCTGCGAAAGTTCCTGCGCCGCCTGATAGGCAATATCGTATTGATTGACCAAAGCCTTGGTTTCATTCAGGCGGGCCTGACGATCATCCATGGCGATACGGGCGATAACATTCCCCTTTTGCACAGTCGAACCTTTGGAAAGCGGCAATTGGACGATTCGCCCGGCGGTTTCTGATTTAACATTGACCGAACGGGAAGGCTCGGTACGGCCAAACAGTATCAAGTTGCGCGGATGTTCAACGGCAACGGATAACTGGGTGCGAACCCGGGCCAGTTTTTCAGTTTTTTTCTGTTCCGCCTGAACCATGGCAACTTCGGACGTGCCTTTGGGAAGCTCTTCGGCGCGGAACTGGCCGGAATATATCCAGGCAAACACGGCCACGGCAACACCACCGGCGATTAAATATGAGGATTTCATTGAGCAGCTTTCTGTTGAGATGGTTCAAGCAACAAATTCTTGTTTTCTTCCATGTAGGTAATCGCCGCCGAGTACAGTGCCTGCCCGAAGCCAACGGCGAATTGGCAATGGGGTTCTATTTCCTGATCGCTGGGTTCGCTGACACACGCGAGCTTTTCCCGGTAGCTAGCCAGATACCCATCGAACACATCCTCGAGTTGTCGGGCATCAATATTGTCAGCCAGAAAAATCATCAACATGGATTCAGAACGGATCTTGTCCGGTGCCGGTACTTTCTTCAGTTTTTGGGAAAGCACCTCTTGTCCCTTGGGGGTAATCGCATAAACTTTTTTGTCCGGACGACCATCCTGCGCTTCCTCGCGCATGGTGATCAGCTCGTTTTTCAAAAGTTCGCCCAACGCCGGGTAAATGGAACCATAACTGGCGTGGTAGAAGTAGGCGAACGGACCTTCTTCAAACAGCTTCTTAATTTCGTAGCCACTGGCTTCGCCCAGGGTCAACGAGCCAAGACAGAGTGTTTTTATATCCATGGTTGTTCCTAAACCTGAGCAACGGATTGCGAAATTTGACGCTTGATGTATCAATTCGATATATATCGTGTCAACATAATTGAGTCACCATAAGGGCTATGTAACGTTAATGTGAATGGGTACATTTTTGCGGGAGGGCATTCATTATGGACGAAGTTCAGCATACCGGAGGATGTCAATGCGGCGCGGTCCGGTATCGTTTCACCAGGCCATTAAATGGCATCGTCAATTGTCATTGTTCGCAGTGTCGCCGAACCCACGGGCACTTCGGCGCTTATACCAATGCCGATCTGGATCAATTCCAGCTGCTTGAAGAGCGCGGCCTGAAGTGGTTTCGGGCGTCAGACATTGCCCGCCGGGGTTTTTGCAAAGAGTGCGGCGCGACCCTGTTTTGGAGCGGCGATAGCGATGACCAGATCGGTATTTCGGCAGGAACCCTTGATGAGCCGACGGGCCTTGAAACAATCGGCCACATCTTCGTCGCCGACAAGGGTGATTATTATGAAATCACCGACGATCTGCCGCAATACGATCAAAGTTCATGAGTAAATTCAAGGTTCAATCCAGCCGTCGCAATTCCACTACCCACAGTCGGGCAGTGGATAGCCCAAGCTGGATAGCGGTGCGAGATATGCTCAAATGAAATCGAAATATTCCATATTCAGCCTGCTGCGCAATGCCATGAGCCATCATCAGGGATGGCAGCGTGTGTGGCGCAGTCCCGAGCCCAAACCGTCTTACGATGCCATCATCATCGGCGGCGGTGGCCATGGCCTTGCGACTGCTTATTATCTGGCCAAAGAACACGGCATCACCAACGTCGCGGTTCTGGAAAAGGGCTGGATCGGCGGCGGCAACACCGGCCGCAATACGACCATCATCCGGTCCAACTACCTGTGGGATGAAAGTGCGCGCCTGTACGACAAATCCCTGCAGCTCTACGAAGGGCTGAGCCAGGACATCAACTTCAATATAATGCTAAGCCAACGCGGGGTGCTCAACCTGGCCCATAATCTGGGCGACCTGCGCGAGATCAGCCGCCGGGTCAATGCGATCCGCTTGAACGGCATCGATTCTGAAATGCTCGACACCGCGCAAGTGGCCGCCATGGTGCCTATCCTGGATTGTTCAAAAAATGCCCGCTATCCCGTGCTGGGGGCTTCCCTGCAACGCCGGGGCGGTGTTGCCCGTCACGACGGCGTCGCCTGGGGCTTTGCCCGGGCCGCCGATGAACGCGGCGTCGACATCATCCAGAACTGCGAAGTCACCGGCATCCTGCGCGACGGCGATACCGTCACCGGGGTTGAAACGACACGCGGCGTCATCAATTCCGCCAAGGTCGCCATCGTCACGGCTGGTCATACCAGCCATGTCTCGGCCATGGCCGGGATCCGGCTGCCCATCGAAAGCCACCCCTTGCAAGCCATGGTATCCGAACCAATCAAGCCGATCCTTGATTGCGTGGTCATGTCAGGGGCCGTGCACGCCTATATCAGCCAGTCCGACCGCGGTGAAATGGTCATGGGCGCAGGAATTGATCATTTCAATTCCTATGCTCAGCGCGGCTCTTTGGGGGTGGTTGAACATCAAATGGCGGCGGTCACCAAACTGATGCCGATCCTGTCAAGATTGCGTCTGATGCGCCAGTGGGCGGGTATTGTCGATACCTGCCCCGATGCCAGTCCGATCGTTTCCAAAACACCGGTCCGGGGCCTGTATGTCAATGGCGGCTGGGGCACGGGCGGGTTCAAGGCAACCCCGGGGTCGGGCTGGGTATTCGCCCACACCATCGCCCAGGACCAGCCGCACCCCCTGAATGCGCCCTTCTCGCTGGACCGTTTCACCACCGGCGCTTTGATTGATGAACACGGCGCTGCCGCCGTGGCGCACTAGGAAAGAGTTGGACCGATGTTATTAATCCCCTGTCCCTGGTGCGGCGAACGCGACGAAGAGGAATTCGCCTATGGCGGCGAAGCCCATATCGCGCGGCCTGTGGAACCGGATTCCCTAACCGACGAAGAATGGGCCGATTACCTGTTCATGCGCACCAATCCCAAGGGTAGTCACCTTGAACGGTGGAATCATGCGCACGGCTGCCGTCGGTGGTTTAACGCAAGGCGCAGCACCGTCACCCATAGCATCGATTGCGTCTACAAAATGGACGAACAACCGCCCAAAGACAGGAAGGGCGAGGTATGAGCGGCCAAATCAATCGCCTGAATGACGGGGGCCGGATCAACCGTACCCAATCGCTAACCTTTACATTTAACGGCAAACGTTACACCGGGTACGAAGGCGATACGCTGGCCTCTGCCCTGCTTGGCAATGGCGTTGGAATCGTTGCCCGCAGCTTCAAATACCATCGGCCACGTGGTATTTTCAGCGCCGGAATCGAAGAACCCAATGCCGTCGTGCAACTGGAAACCGGGGCGCGCACGCGACCCAACTTGCAAGCCACGGAAATCGAACTGTACGACGGTCTGTCGGCGACCAGTGTCAATTGCTGGCCCAGTGTGAAATACGATGTGGGTGCTATCAACAATCTGGCTGCCCGCCTGCTGCCCGCCGGTTTTTATTACAAGACCTTCATGTGGCCAAAAAGCTTCTGGATGACGTATGAACGGGTCATCCGCAATGCCGCAGGACTGGGCAAGGCACCTACCCGGCCCGACCCCGACACTTACGACAAAATGCACATCCATGCCGATGTGCTGGTCGTTGGCGCTGGCCCTGCCGGGTTGGCAGCGGCGCTGGCTGCCGGGCGCAGCGGTGCCCGCGTGGTGCTGGCCGAACAGGAAGCCGACCTGGGTGGGCGCCTGAACAGCGAGAACGACACCATCAACGGTGCCCCATCCGATGACTGGATCGACGCCGCCCATAAAGAACTTATGGCCATGGACGAGGTTCGCGTGCTGACCCGAACCACTGCGTTTGGCTATTACGACCATAACTATCTGGGCCTGGTCGAACGCCGCCACATCGATGTTGCAAGGCCTTTCACGGGAACCAGCGAACGGCTGTGGCGGGTCCGCGCCAAACAAGTGGTATTGGCTGGTGGCGCCATCGAGCGGCCGCTGGTTTTTGCCAATAACGACCGCCCCGGCGTCATGCTGGCCGGTGCCCTTCGGACCTATGTCAATCGTTATGGCGTCAGGCCGGGCCGGCAGGCGGTGATTTTCACCAACAACGATGATGCCTACCGTTCGGCCCTGGACCTGGATGCCGCCGGCATCAAGGTCGTCGCCGTTATCGACCTGCGCACGGACCCCGATGGCGAATTGCCCGACGCCGTGCGCGCCCGCGGCATCGAAGTTTTGGACGGCTGGGCCGTGACCGCCGTTAATGGCAAGCGCCACGTAACCTCAATCGAAGTCAGGCGCCTGAACCCACAGGGCGATGACGTTACCGGCGAACCCCGGCGCATCAACTGCGACGTTCTGGGGTCGTCCGGCGGCTGGAACCCGGTTGTCCACCTGCATTCCCAATCCGGCGCCAAGGTCCGGTTTGACGAATCCATTCAAAGCTTCGCCCCCGGTCAACCTGTGCAGGCCGAACGATCCGCCGGGGCCGCCAACGGCGCGTTTGCGCTGGATGATTGCCTGACCCAGGGCCACGCTGCCGGTACGGACGCCGCCGCCCTGACTGGTTTCAAGGCTGCAACCAAGTCCAAACCGGTTCGCGTCGAACAAACCCAGGAAAGTCCCATCAAGGCCATGTGGATCGTGCCCGATGGCCAGACCAAAGGCCACGGCACGAAGCATTTCATCGACTTGCATAACGATGTGACCGTCGCCGATATCGAACTGGCGGCCCGCGAGGGATATCATTCGGTCGAACACGTCAAACGTTACACGACGTTGGGTATGGGCCCGGATCAGGGTAAAACCGGCAACATCCCCGGCATGGCCGTGCTATCGGGCGCGCTGGAAAAACCGATACCGCAGGTCGGCACAACAACTTTCCGCCCCCCGTTCACCCCCGTCACCTACGGCGCACTGGCCGGACGCGACATCGGCGAATTTTCCGACCCTGCGCGAAAATCGGCGATGCATCACTGGCACCAGAACAACGGCGCAATGTTCGAAGATGTCGGGCAGTGGAAACGCCCGTGGTATTATCCCAGACCCGGCGAAACCATGCAGGATGCCCTGAACCGCGAATGTCTGGCGGCGCGTAACGGCATTGGCATTCTGGATGCCTCAACATTGGGAAAAATCGATATTCAGGGTCCGGATGCGGCGGAATTCCTTAACCGTATCTACACCAACGCCTGGAGAAAACTGGCTGCGGGACGGTGCCGATATGGCCTGATGCTGGGTGAAGACGGCATGGTCATGGATGATGGCGTCACCGCCCGGCTTGGCGACAACCATTTTCACATGACCACCACGACGGGCAACGCGGCGCGGGTTCTGGCATGGCTGGAAGAATGGTTGCAAACCGAATGGCCGGACCTGAAGGTCTTTTGCAATTCGGTCACCGAATACTGGTCGACCATGACCATTTGCGGCCCCAAAGCACGCGACCTGTTGGCTGAATTCACCGATACAGATCTTTCGAACGACGCCTTCCCCTTCATGAGTTTCCAAAACGCCACCGTCTGCGGCATCCCGGCACGTATTTTCCGGATCAGCTTTACCGGTGAAATTTCTTTCGAAATAAACGTCGCCGCCAACTACGGGTTAGCCGTCTGGACAGCGCTGATGAATGCCGGTGAAAAATACGGCATCACACCCTATGGCACCGAAACCATGCATATTTTGCGAGCCGAAAAGGGCTATATCATTGTCGGCCAGGAAACCGACGGCACCATGACACCGCCAGATCTGGGCATGGACTGGATTGTCTCAAAGAAAAAAGACTTCATCGGTCGCCGTTCATTAAACCGGCCTGACTGCGTGCGCGAGGGTCGAAAGCAACTGGTTGGATTGCTGACCCAAGATGCGACCGTGGTTCTACCCGAAGGCGCGCAACTGGTATCGGAATTGAAAAGCGCGCCGCCCATGGAAATGATCGGGCACGTCACATCAAGTTACTACAGCGCCAACCTTGGCCGTTCGATCGCCCTTGCCGTGGTGAAAGGCGGGCATAACCGCACGGGCGAAATCATCCACGCCCCCTTGAAGGACAAAACCATCAGCGCTGAAATCGTCAGCCCCGTGTTTTTTGATCCAGAGGGAGAACGCCTCAATGGTTGAAACATATCTCAGGCAAAGTGCCCTGGCCCCCTTGGGTCTGAACGCCAAAGAACCTCATAGCGGTGCGGGTGTCAGGATGGGCGAGCGGGCATTTTATGGCATGATCGGATTACGTGGCGATATGGGCGACGAAGCTTTTTCTGGTGCCGTAAAAAAAGTGCTTGGCTTTTCCCTGCCCGTCATCGCCAACACGGCCACCGGCAAAGGCAATAAATCGGCCTTGTGGATGGGCCCCGACGAATGGATGATCGTCACGGCACCGGGCGGCGCAGAAAAAATATTAACAAGCCTCGAGGATAACCTGGCCAACCAGCATGTGGCCGCATTCGATGTTTCTGATAGCCGCATCATCATAGAGCTATCGGGCAAAAATGCGCGCGAGGTTCTGATGAAAGGATGCGGTATCGATTTCCACCCCCGCGTCTTCGGTCCCGGACAATGCGTGCAATCAACCCTTGCCCTGGCCCACGTGATGATCCATCAAACGGCACGGCACAAAAGCACCGGTGCGCCCACCTATCACGTCTACGTGCACCGCAGCTTTGCCGAGTACCTGTGGGCCTGGCTGGAAGATGCCGGTAACGAATACGGCATTAGCGTGATTACCAACTGACAACTGCAAAAATAGCGTTTATCGTATTTGGTATGATGAAACATACAATCAAACGACTGTTGTTACCGGCACTGTTCGCCGCCAGCATGGCTTTCATGACCGCCGCGCCGTCTTCCGCCCAGGCGACGGAAATCACGGTCTATAAATCCCCCACCTGCGGATGTTGTTCGGCCTGGATCGATCACATGAAAGCCAACGGCTATACGGTGGTCAGCAAAAATGTCGAAGACATGGAAACCATCAAACAAGTACTCGGCGTTCCGAACCCTTTCCAATCCTGCCACACCGCAATGGTTGACGGCTACATCGTCGAAGGCCATGTCCCGGCTGCCGATGTGTCCCGCATGTTGGCTGAAAAACCGAAGGTGACCGGCATTGCCGTTCCCGGCATGCCCGCCGGATCGCCCGGCATGGAGGTCGGGTCGGTGGATAATTATGACGTTCTGCTGTTCAAGCCCGACGGGTCGGCCACAGTCTACGCATCGTACTAGAGGCAATTTACACGTTTCATTCGAACACGCCGTGTTCAAACCGAACGTGAACTGATCCAGCTAGAGCGGCTCAGCCGGAAACAGGTCCGCGGGCAACAAGCCCGAGGTGATGGCGTACAACAATGCTGAAACCGACAGCACGGACAGTACCGTGGTGACGAGGATGGTTGCCGAGGCCCGTTCGATCCACACACCATATTGCTGACCGATGACGAAGACATTCGTCGCCGTTGGCAAGGCCGACAAAAGCACGGCTGTATAAATCCAGACCGGTTCAAAATCGCCAGCCCAACTGAGCCCTACGTACATTAGCACCGGATGCACCAACAGCTTCACCGGCACGATGAACGTCAGTTCCATCGGCACGCGTTTAAGGGGCCTGAGCGCCAGAATCACCCCCATGGCAAACAGCGCGCACGGCGCCGCTGCTTGTGCCAGATAACCGATCAACCGTTCGATCGGTATGGGCGGTGTAACGCCCAATACGGCGGCACCAACCCCGAACGCCGTAGCAATGATGAACGGATGAAAAACAATTTTGCGCACCACTTGTAACGCCAGGGCTGGCAGCCCGTCGCTTTTTCCCCCGGCGATGGCCATCAAAGTCGGGGTGACGGTGAAATGCATGATGTTTTCAAAACAGAAAATCAACGCCACCGGTACAGCCGCCTGTTCGCCAAATGTCAGGATCGCCAGCCCTGGCCCCATGTAACCAATATTGCCATAGGCCCCCGCAAGCCCCTGAATGGTGGCATCCGGGACACTCGATCGCCGGACCCAGTTGGCGATGGCAAAAACCATGGCAAAAATGACAAATGTCACCGAAATATTCGCCGTGACGAATTCCCAATTGGCCAATTGTTCGATGGGTGTTTTGGCAAGCAATTTGAAGAACAGGGCAGGCAGGGCCAGGTAAATGATAAAGGTGTTCAGCCAGCCCATGGCGTGTTCTGGCTGCTTGGCGAGTTTAGCCGCGATGAACCCCAACAGGATCAGCCCGAAAAACGGTAGTACGAGCCCAGTAACTTCAGACATTTTCAACTTCTCCGGCCAAGGCCTGACGGCCGACCCAATAAAACCGTGCCGACAGCAACGAAAGTGACAACACGCTGGCGGTCAGAATCGCCTGATACAATCCCAGGGCCCCGATACCGCGATGAATACCCAGATACCATCCCAAGGGAATCAGGACGGCGACATATGTAAAACTTTGAATGATGGCTGGTGACCAGATCCCGCCGCTACCGCGCAAGGCACTGACCATTACCGATTGCCCACCATCGACGATGATGATAATGCCACAAAAAGCGATCAACGACATGGCGATGGCGATTACCGCAGCATCCCCGCTGTAGGCCGACGCCAACGCAGTCGGAACAGATACGAATATCAGGCAAATCATCCCCATGAAAACGGAATTCACACCAAGCCCGGTCCACCCTGCCAGGCGCATGTCGGCCCTATCGCCACGACCGCGCGCAATGCCGACCCGCACCACCGTCGCCGAGCCTACTCCAAGGGACACCATGAACGCCATGGAGATCAAATTGTGGGTGATCGAATAGGCGGCCAGCGGCACCGTGCCCAACCACCCCGCGAACAATCCAATAACCGCAAAAGACACCGATTCACCACCAATACTGACAGCCGCTGAATACCCGATACGGCGCTGTTCCGCCCACACCCGCCATCCTTGAGCGGGGGCCAGCCTGACGCCAAATTTTTCCTGATCGGCCATGGTCCAGATATAAATAAGAATGGTCGCGGCCAGCATCCACCTTAAAGATGACGACGTTATAGCCGAGCCTTCGGCCCCCAGCGCCGGCATGCCCAAATGGCCGTAAATCAACACCCAGTTCAGTCCAACGTTGACAATGTTAGCCACTAACATCGCCACCATGGCCGGCTTTGGTCGTTTGATACCTTCAAGAAACAGCGAACAGGTGACCGTCACCAGATACGCCGGAAGCCCCAAACCAAGAATGAACATGATCCGACCACCATGATAGGCCAAATCATCCGTTTGACCGCTCAGAAGCAAGAGTTCCTCGCCGAAAAACGAGACCCCGAAGCCGAACAGGCCCAAAGCAAATGCATAAGGTAACGAACGCCGCAATGCGGCACCGCATTCGGTGAACTGGTTCGCACCCAATGCCCTTGATGTCACCACCACCGTGCCCATCACCATCCCCAGCATAATCAGGAATACCGGCATAAATGGCATGATGCCGATACTTAGGTACGCCAATTCACTGGTCGCGTACTGGCCGACCATGATGGTATCGACCAGCGCCATGGTCATCAGGCTTGCGCGCGAAATGATAACCGGCCACGACAAACGCAAGACTTCCGACACATGTCGTCTCAAACGCAGCCTGAACCACTGGGCGGTTTCGGGATCTTGAAGGCTCTCCATCCCCCACCTTTACTCTTTGTAATGATTGCAAAGCGACAGAAAACGTCGCCCATTCAAAAAGAAGAATTGGGACCTTTCAGGAATTCCA
>Ga0316204_10006347_pt1 | contig 18287 bp, 17 predicted proteins | sample 6monrhotite_MG_2_FD_205661 | JGI IMG/M metagenome (GOLD analysis project Ga0316204, IMG submission 205661) | Microbial mat bacterial communities from mineral coupon in-situ incubated in ocean water Damariscotta River, Maine, United States -... | ecosystem: Environmental > Aquatic > Marine >... | reverse complement strand
TGCTCCCCCACCCAACTAACAACCAGTTGAAGCCACTCAGCTAACATTGCGATGCCAAATAACGCGTTAATAACAATTGCGCCGCCTGTCGAATCGCCACTAACAGCGCTTTCCGCCCGCTATAACCACACACTTGAGCGCACTCGCCCCAGCTACGCTGCTGCAACACCTTACTGAACAGCAGTAATTGCTGGTCATCACTCAACTGATCCCCATGATTAACCAGTCCCCACTGCACCAATGGTTGTAAAACGTGCAAGGTCAACTCATAGCCCCGTTGGTGGTGCGCAAAATTATGAAGATCCAATAAATCTTGCTCATCAACACTCGGCAACGGCAATCCAGGTTGTTGAGCCAACAGACATAATGCCAACTCAGGCTCCAAGCGCTGCAATGGATCGCTCAGTTGAGCCAACAACATACGCTGCCCCCGTAAACGGGCCTGTTGATACAAAGCCGAGCCTACCTCACTCAGTGGCCTCAATAACAGCACCGAATGAGCGCCACTACTCGACTCATGCCCCAGCCCCAACAGCACCGAACCCAAGCCCTGCTTCTGCCAAAACTGCAACACGCCCTTGCTTGCTGAAAAACTGGCCCCCAGCAGATCCACACCATCGGCGATACACTCCTCACTCACCACCCGGAGCAACGCCGCGCCAAAGCCGCAGCGCTGTATGGCCGGATGAATCGCTATACGCATCACCCGCGCACTGCTTAATTGTGCACCACGCTGCAAACCCAGCTGAGAGGCGAGGGTTTGCGCCAACAGATGCCCCCGAGGACGCCGCCTCCCTTGTTGAATCTGCTCCGCCATGACTTCATCAAAACCGCCCTCATGGGCCAACAGCAACACCCCCACCACATGTCGACTCCCCTCCCCGATGCTCTCCATCACATAGAGCGTTAGATTAGGGCCATCCAAGAGATTTCTTAAATCATTGGGCGTGGTGCGATAGTGCGCATTGACCAACAGGCCAAACAGCTCCGCCAACAACAACGGTTGCGCCATCAATTCATCGCGACCCACCGCCCTCACCTGGCAGCCATCAAGCGTCAGCCCATCCAGTTTCTCATTAGCAGTCGCCTCCGCATCCAGGCAGAGCGCCCTAAACACCAGCCCCTCAAGGGGATCATTCTGCGCCCAGCGAATCGGCTGCTTGAGCCGCAAGGCCTGCCAACCGGGCGCATCGTTATCCAGATGTTGCTGAAAACGAATGGCAAATCCCCGGCCACTTCCTTCGTAACCGTGCACCGTAGAGGAAAATACCACCCGGCTGTAGTGCGCCAACATCCCTTGCAGCATCGCCACCGGAATCGCCGCCGCCTCATCCACCAGTAACAAATCAGCCTCTGGCCGCTGCATCAGCAACTGATCTGGAGCGATAAACTGTAACTCAGCATCTCGCCAGCCCAGGCAATTACCCACTCGCGTACTATCTGGCAATAGCCCACTCGCTTGACGAAACACACTATCCACCGCCTCGCGACTGGGCGCACTCAACACAATGCGTCGCGCGCCCTCCTGCAACAGCAACTGCCCCGCAGCCAAACCCAAGGCACCACTCTTACCACGGCCACGATCAGAGGTGATCACCAGCGGGCGGCGACGATGCCCCGTCATCACATGATGGATGGCCGTAACAGCCCGTTGCTGATCTTCGCTCAGATAGGGAGCGCTGACTGAACACACCTCAGGCGGCTCATCAGCTACCCACTCCAAACTCGGCAACACCTCACCCTGAGTGCAAACCAGCACCCCTTCAGCCTGCTGAAGCTCTGCCACTAAATGCTGTAAAAAACGCCCCTTAATCTGCGACAACTGATAGTTTGCAACCAATAAACGAGAATATTCAGGATCATCAAACTGCGGCCACTGATTTAATGGTGGCGCTAACAGCAGCAAAAGCCCGCCACCACACAGCGTCCCACTGACCGCACCGAAACTATCAGGATCAAAGCCGCTATGGGCATCGTAAATCAACAGCTGGCACTCGCTGCCCAAGCGGGTTTTAGCTTGTCGATTAGGCAGGCACTCAATATCACCGTACGGCTCACCGATCCACAACCGCTGTTGCGCTGGTATCACCAGCTCATGCGCAATTGCCTCGGCACAGCCTCGACACCACACCGCCTCACCACTCATCAGTAACACCCGCCGCTGGCGCTGTTGCACGGCCTGCTGGCGCAACTGTTGTGCCAGCTGAAGAATAGGTTTGAGATCAGCCATGTACTAAAGTACGCACAGTATATTCAGGACAAACACCGATGGTATCGCGCAGCTGCTGGCGCAACTGTGGCGTAGTGGCGGAGCGCTGTAAAAACGCCCCAATCGCATTCTGGTACCCCGTCAAGGTAAAACAAAACATCGAAGCAAAATGTGACTGCAACGGCGCTGACTGATAAAGCGCACTCTGCTTCAGTTCGCCACTTGAGATGAAATTAGCCACCACCGCGCCTCCCGGCGCAAGGTGACACAACAATAGCTCGCCCCACCCCTCATCCATCACCACCGCGCGCATCGGCTCACCCTGCTGCTCGGTAAAAAGGTCATCAATAATAAGATCAAACTGCGGACCGTGATAATCAGCCAGCCAGGTTTTAGCATCGGCGCAATGCAACTCCACATCCGCCACCGCAAAAAAGCGCGCTGCCAGCTCCAAGTGCAGCGGATCAAGATCCACCCCCACCATCTGCTCCGGCACAATATAGCGCTGCAATTGGCGGATCACCGCGCCGCCGCCAACCCCCAACACCAACACTCGCTTAATTGCCCCCGGCTCATAAAAAAAAGCAGGCAGCATCAACAGATCCCACACCCCCCCGGTAAAGGGGCGGCTCTCGTTAAACTGGCTATGAAACACCCCATTGCGATAAAGACGACAGCTATTACCGGCACTGCGCACCTCGTAGCGGTCATCCCCCTGCTGTTTAAACCAAAGTAGTGCCATCAGCCCACCACGTTCAATTCGCGCTGGCGAAACTTAACACCAATCTGCAGCTCTGCAATCTCACGGCACGCTGCAATATCAACCCCTTCCAGGCCATTAATTGCACTCATACTGATATCCGGCACATACGCCTTAGCCGCGAGGGAAAAATCGAGCATCGCCTGATAAGCCCCCTCCAACTTAGGCCGGGTATGGGCAACATACACCGCCTCATTCTGAGCATTCATCGAGATCGACAACGCATCCACCCTTCCAGCCAACTCAGCCGTCACATCACGCCCCTGCACCAACGACGCAAGGCCATCGGTATTAAGCCGAATAACCGCCCCCTGCCGTTTCAGCTCATCCGCCACCGCCAACAACACCTCCCAACGCAACGTCGGCTCACCCAAGCCACAAAAAACCACCTGTTGGTAGCAAGAAACATCGCCCACCGCCGCCAAGATCTCCGCCACACTCGGCTCTCGCTTAATCAATAGATCATAGCCTTGCACCTCCCAGCTGCCATTAAACTTAGGGCAAAAATCACAGCGCAACGTACAGTGGTAAGTAATATTTAAATAACAATTACCATGCAGCTCATAGGCAAGTACCTCATGCTCATCACAATCAGACATCCACTAACACCTCAAGATGGTAATTCAGCACGACCACCCCACTTACGTGGAAACTGGCTCTCCAAGGTTTGAGACTTAGCATGAAACCGCCCCAAGCCCAAACAGTGCTGCCGATAAAACACCAACACAAAACCAGGCGTAAGAGCATTACGCTGGCACTCATCTAATTCAAACGTCCCACGCTGCAAATAGCCATCTCGCTGCTCAGCAGACAACTCAATACGATTCCTTTCTGCATAACCACCCAGCAAGAGTGCAGCAGCCGTCGTCATCTTCGGCGGACGTGAAGTAGTCCGATAAAACAACCCACCCTGAGTTTCAACCTTAGGCAACACAGGCGGCAATAAATCTGCCGATGCAAGATGTAAACCCCGCTGACTCTGGCGATGGGCCTGAAATCCAGACCACGCCTCATCAGCAAAACCAAAACGCTCACTAAGCACGCCACGCCAATCCGTCGTATCATCAACTTCCAGCTCGGCAGCGGTATAATCAGCCCCACCAGCCGATATCGACTTTTGCAACACCGCCACGAAAAAACCACCGCTATCATTCTGCTGAGGCCAAATCCGCAGACAGTGACTTAACACCGCATCCAAACGTTGCCCCTGCCACGCCGTCACCCCTGGAGAGCTATTTAAATTCGCCATCCGCGCAGACAATAACGTGACATCCCCCGCAAACTCCTCAAGGATTGCCGCCACCACCAGCTCATTCTCCTCAGGCGCAAACGTGCAGGTAGAATAAACAATTCGACCACCCGGCTTACAGTGCTGTATCGCCTTACGCAACAACACCTTCTGAATCCCCGACAACTGGCGCGAAAACATCTCTCCCATCCGCTCGGTATGGGTCGCATTTTTCCGCAACGTTCCCTCACCCGAACACGGCGCATCCAGCAACACCCGATCAAACAGCCCCGCCTTCTGAGGAAACGTCGCCGCATCATAACGGCTCGTCACAATATTGAGCAGCCCAAGACGCTCCAAATTCCCAGACAACGCACGCAAACGCCCTGTCGAAATATCATTCGCCAACACCGTACCACTATTTTTCAGTGCCACCGCAATCTGCGCACTCTTTCCCCCAGGTGCCGCACACATATCCCAGACACGCATACCCGGTTGCACATCCAGCAACTGCACAGGCAACTGCGACACCTCCTCCTGAGAATGAGCCAAACCAATCAAATACCACCACTGCTGACTAAGATTACTACGCCGAGCAATCCGAAACGCATCCTCCCGCCAAGCCAAGCGTTGAGGCTCCATCCCCACCTCCATCAGCAAGCCATACAACTCTTCACCATTACTACGCAGCGTATTACTCCAAAGACACTGCGGCAACGGCCGTTGCAACGCCTCAAGAAACGCCGACCAGTCAGGCACAATATCGCGATAGCGAGCAACCACCTCAACCCCACTGGGAACAGAGACAGCTCGAGAATCATTACGGGATCTATTCATAGCCCCATTCTACGCCATTTATCATCTATATTCCCCTTGCAGTTCAGGCACTTCTACACTGTAATGAAAGGATGTAGAGGAGCACAATCATGCAGTCACTGGAAAATCTAAAACTAGGCAAAGATGATCAACGCATACGCCTAACAGATCGCGAAGAGAATCGGTGCGCCAGCCTCGCACTGGCCAGCCAAGCACGCCGCACTATAGAGATCTTTAGCTGGGACCTAGAACCCGACCTCTACGATGACCCACCCTTTATAGAAGCACTCAAAAAACTCGCCATTGGCCATCGAAAAACCCAAATACGCATCCTCATTCAAAATGCAAAAAAAGCCGTAACCCAGAGCCACCGCCTCCCCTACCTGGCACAACGCATCCCCAGTAAAATTCAAATCCGCACACCCAGCAGCGAATATAAAGAGATCCAACAAAGCCTGCTAATCGCCGATGGCATCGGCCTCATTCGTCGCCCCATGCATGAACGCTTCGAAGGCGAACTAAACTTCAAAGACCCCGTCCACGCAAAAGAACAGCTCAACCTCTTCAACAAAATTTGGCAGAGTGCAGAAAGTGATCCTTACCTAAAAAGAGTGCACATATAGCAGCCTTGTTGATTACTCAAAAAAAACCGTCAGCCCCCTACAAGCTAGCACTAACTGCCCTGCGGGAGAGACGACAAAGTCGTCGTATTCTTACATTCATGGTGCTAGAGTAAAAACCTTTAAAGAGTAGTGGAATGTCTAGTCGCAAGAGTAAGCTATTGTTGAAAAAGGGATTACCACCAACATAAACAGAGATAACCCCTTACTTTTTCATAGAGGTTAAATATTAACTTGCGGGATGTACTCCTAAAGAGGAGTCTTTAATTAGCCCATTTTTTGGCTACTCAGCGTTGTGTTTTGGGGGAAGTAAATTTTCACCCCAGAAATAGGAAATAGAGAGCTATATGCTCTAAAACTGGTGCTACTAAAGTCACCCAGGAACTGGGCAATAATAGGGTTTTAAATAATGAAAAATGTCATTCTTGTTTGTTTTGTCTTGGTTCTTGCAGGTTGCTTTGGGCCTGCCACATTTGACGCTTCAAGCGAAGCCACAGTCAAAGAATCTACCAAAAAAGTAGCTGGTGAGTTGCAGGAAAGTCAGCGCGAGGAGTTAAAGAAAGCCTTGATGTATTTTACCGTCGGTGGAGAAAGCGGGTTTAAATCAATGATTGAGGTTGCTTTTACTGGAAAATCATCTGATGCCACAACCGAAGCTATGCTAACTGTTAATTTAAAAGTCATTAACGGATTAACAGGCGAACAAATTATTGAAAAGTATCGAGCCAGTCTTCAGCAGGATAGCATGAAGCGCGAAAAAGAAGAGGCTGAAAGAGAGAAGGTCAGTGGCTTGAAAAAGGAAGCTCAAGAGCTTTTGATAAGCAACAAATTTGAGGAGGCCCTTGCGAAATACCAAGCCATGAGCGAAATATCATCCGGTGTCGAAGCTGCTGAGGTGGGTATCGAAAAAACAACCAAAGCAATGGGAGTGTTTACCGAAAAAATGAACTATATGGACAAGGTTCAAATAACTGAATTTCTTGCCCAAAGAATTGACACATACAGCAAAAAGGGCATTCCTGCGGTTAGGGTTTCCCTTAAAAACAAAGGTGATCGTTCTCTGGATAAAGTTAAGGTAGTTGTCTATTTCAAAGATAAGGTTGGCGATACAATCTATGAAGAAGATTTTCATCCCGTTCTTGTTAGTAAGTATTCATTCAGTGGTGACAATAAGCCGCTAAAACCCGGTTACGTCAAAGAAATGGAGAAAGGTAAATATTACACCCTGGAGTCAGCCTTATCAGATTGGCAAGAGGGGAAAGCAATAGCCAAAGTAGTAGACATTGAATTCACACAATAATTGTTTTCCAGAAAAAGGGGGAAATGGGGGCAGGTCTTGCAATCACTTACATTGCCAGACCCCGCACTCTTTACAGAACGACTAACTGTAAAGTTATAGAATATTTGGAATCACATTAAAAACTAAAACCGCCGCTTGAAGCCACTCCCCCATTAACAGGTGACATTGATCACCCACTAGCCTCTTTTATCACTCGCGCACCTTTTAACTAATGAATCGGACATGGGGCTGGTACGCTACGCGGCATGTTAAATGGGTGGCTATGGATAGGGTCATGGAATACCGCTAGCAAACCCTTGCATCTACCCCTTTTTTACACTAAAAAAATAAACCCCGGCCATTATTACACCTTATTCACTAGTAAGGACTTGCCCCAATAAAAATCGCTTACAACTAGGTTTTATACTGGCGATGAAATTTCCGTAAGGAACGCGCCTGTAGACTTCACTTGGACAATCAGTGTCAGTTCTGCCAAAGAAGTTCTCTGTACTGTTTCTGCAGAAATTTCTATGCCGTCTAATTCCAGAGCCCGTGTTGCACATGCATCCTGTATAACAGTCACTTCAAAGCCTCGCTCCATTGCACTACGGATTGTGGTGCTCACACACATATGAGTCATCATTCCCGCGATCACCAGACTGGTAATGCCCTGATCTTTCAAATATTGTTCTAATTCTGTATTCCAGAAGGCATTGGGATAATGCTTTATAAAGCATTTCTCATTGATCAATGGCTGAACACTTGGATGAATACGTTGGCCTTTGCTACCCGGTAGCATAAAGGGTAATTCAGGCTTAAGGTTTTCGTGTTGGATATGCACAATAGGCCGTTGCTGCTCGCGAAATAGACGAAGTAACTGTACTGCTTTTTCAGTTGCCAACTCTGGCTGCTCTAAAGCAAGTGCTCCTCCTGGAAAATAATCATTCTGAATGTCGATTAAGATAAGCGCGGTGTTATTCATCATTGCATCCTCTTTTGAAGTAGAGAAACAAGATTACTGCATGGGATAATAAGATTTAATGGCTAAAAATGACTTTTAATGGTTAAAATAAGCCATGACCACAAGCCCTGTTAATATTTATATTCTTGGTTACCCTAATGCATTAGCATCTGCTAAATATGGCGTGCAGGATCTTTTTACCATTGCCAACTACCAATCTGAGCAGGAATTATTTACTTGCCAGCCATTAACCGCCGCAATAGACGCTAATACTGGCGATAAAAATATTGTATTTATCCCTCCCTGCTTAGCAAGGGAGCTACCCTCATTTTCTGACCCTGATACACTCTCATTACTAAAAGCTTGGCATCATTCAGGCGCTATTTTAGTCGCGGCCTGTGCAGGTGTTTTTTGGCTAGCTAATGCAAACCTATTGAAAGGAAAACAAGTCACGACACATTGGCTACTGTGTGATGATTTAAGGCAACAGTACCCTTTAATTAAAGAGGTCACCAAGAGTGAAATGGTTATTGATCAGGGGAATATTGTAACTGCCGCTGGGCTTTACGCCTTTCAGGATTTGACGTTACACCTCATCGCAAGGTATGCAGGGTTTGAGCTAGCTAAGAGAGTCGCTAACTTTTCTTTGCTCGATTTTAAAGGCCGACTGCAAGCTTATTACCAACGATTTTACCCATGCCTTACTCATGATGATCACTTGATTATCAAAGCTCAGGAGTTTTGTTCAGCACAGACTTATTCAAATATATCTGTAGTGCATTTGGCTGAGTACTGCAATCTCAGTCAGCGTACTTTATTGCGACGATTTCAGTCAGCAACAGGGTTCAGTCCAAAACAATACCTTATCCAGCTTCGTGTTGAGAAGGCCAAGCAGCTTATGGAGCTTGAAAACATGAGTATTGATGAAATTGGATACAAGCTGGGTTATTCAGATACCAGTAACTTCATTAAGACTTTTAAAAAAGTAGCAGGTATAACCCCAGCTGACTTTAGGAGAAGACAACACGAGGTCTAAATTAATTCCCCTACGTATGGCATATCATTGGAAAAAAGCGAAAATACAAAGATCTCACTGCCCTGTAGAGTCGCCGGGGTAGTGATTCCAATGCCCCCTCAGTTTGGCCAAGTGAACAATACAAAAGCCGGCCAGCATTAATAGGATCTCTCTCAGAAGCAATAGAATTGTTAACACTCGCATAGTCTCCCTCAGCCCTAGCTAGCTTTGCGTTGTAGTGCAATTGCTCTAGGGTTGCACCTACGAGTTGAACCCTCGAATCAAGTTAAAACTAACGTACGATTCCGTTCGCTTTTATCGTTACACTCTCCCCAACATTTACATGCAAACCGTATTGTTCACAGTCCCACATCACTTGCTCAGGCTGAGGGGTGATAGTAATAACCTGATCGGTCGTATCATTGAGGCATTGAACGAGGCTGACATCCATTCGCCGAACCCACATTCCTAATCCTGTAACAACTCCAGACGCTGGGGGAGGCACACTCCCCTTCGCCCCAATAGTTACCGTATCACCCTGACTAACTTGCAAGCCGTGTTGTTCACAATTCCACGCCATTTCACCTGCCTGATGCGGAATATAAACAATCTGGCCGCTTGTATCATTGATACATTTAACAATACTGGCATCCACTCCTTGAACCTGCATACCAAGTGAAGTGGCTACTTCCGGTGCAGATTGAAGTGCCATACCAGATGGAAAAGAGAGTGCCTCTTCAATATGGATCAACTGATGGCTAGTTGCGCTTATCGCCGCGATAACACCATTAGAATGATCCAAATCATACAAACCCATAATACGCACTGCATTATGGATATGATCATAGGCAAGTGAGAAAGGAATAAAGTCGAAGCTGACCGAGTTCAGGAGTGCCATATCCAATGCATTATAGATATGGATAGTATTCACATCATCAAGCACAAAAACAGTCTCATCACCCACGACTATCTGGATTATATTTGCATCCACTTCGACACGGGGCTGAACTGCCATCGTTGCTATATTGATTGGAGTTACTCCCGTCTCATCTGAAATAGCATAGGCATAGTCGCCCACTACAGGCATAGGGCGAGGGTGTCGTACAAACAGTTCCCCCAGCTCAGGAGCAAGCGGAGTTTCAGCTATTAACTCAAGTGTCAAAGCCTTGCGCTTTCTAAATACAACCCCCGAATTACCATTTTCAGTGATAGCTTCAGTGCTATAGAGCGTTCCGTCGGCAGATAATCCCGCTTGAGCTATTGGCGTAATCGGTACATATTTAATTTGAGTCTGTGTCGAAGTTTCCAGTATAGCCAGCGCTCCAAACCCATAACTGGGCTCCATGCTGAATACATATAGATGTTGACCAGTGGGATCCAACATTAACAAGCCAAAACTACCAAAATAACGGCTGTATATTGGATAATTTAAACCTGTTTCCAGGTTCAAAAAGTGAACATATTGAGTGGAGGTAACATATAGAGAGCTCCCTGACGGGTGTACCACAGGGCTGCGTATGAAATTTTCTCTTATTAAAAAATCACTTATTTTACTATGGTTTACAGCATCGTAGACTTCAACATCACCCCCCATTGAGGTTAAAACAAGTTTCTGAGCGGCCAATGACACGCCGTTGCTTAACAAGACGATTGAAACAAAAGCGCCCACTATTACCCGCATAAGCCTACTAGCTCCTCTGTGTTTTCTTGCTACAGTTATTCCTGATAATAAGACGCCCTTATAGAACAAAGAGCACCTAGCTAAAACCAATTAAGGAGCCGAATTACTAATTTAAACTGCAGAATCAACAACTCGACCTCCTGGTCGCGTTTTTATTAATCGAAAAACGAGCGCTTGTTGAGCTTAAGGCTTCTCAGCCTTTATCTTCACTTTATCAAGTGATTCTTTAATAAGGAGTGTCACCGCGGGTACATATGATGCTTCCGTTGATGCTGCCGCAAGATACTCGTGCTCCATTGTAGTTGCTTGACGTAGGCTTGCCTCATTAAGATTAATAATCGAGGTCTGCCCCCTAATATTACTACTATTGGCAAAGTTGCTTTTATCACCATTCACAGTTACTAGTAGTACATGTCCTGCGTCAATATTTGTCTTTTTTTGTATTATATCAATGACGCTCTGCAGCATTTTCTTATTTGTCATGCTGTTGAACTCTTCTGGCTTGTCTAAGTTTGTCACAAGATCAGAAAAATTACCCCAACCATTCTTCACATTTGCAATCATTGCGCGTGTAACAGGAATCACTGTATTTTCTGGGAAGGCACTCATCGCACTTGCCATCAACCCAGCATCTAGCATATTGTGATCTCCACGCTCGTTCTCTTCCTCAAAACCTTTATCAGTCAGAACGGCTACTGGCAGCAGAAACAACTTGCCATCATCTGCAAATCTACCTTCTTGTGAAATATATTCACTCTCATCCGTAGTAGTCTTTGCCACACTCATCACGTTACACCCTGCAACAAGTGACAATATAAGAATAATTAATACAATCTCCGTAGCTTTTTTCATAAGTCTCCCCTTAATAAAAATCAAACAATGTATCAAGGGGTGTAACCTTACTAAATAAATGTTACTTGCTTCAACAATAATATAATTGCGATTTTCATTTGGATCAGACGTATAAGTTCGTATCAATGTTTAAACAGAATAGTTCAGGAAGAATGAAGCAATAAAACTAGCTAAGTCGGGCGTTAGCGGATAAAAAAATCCAAGTTTAGCAATCAAAAGGCCTCCCACTTTTAATGATTACCTACAATAGCCTTCATAAAATCAATGAATTAGTTAGCCAAAGTGGCACTAATAAAAAAGGCCTACGATCGTTAAATCGTAAGCCTTTAATATGTATGGTGCCCCCAGAGTGACTCGAACACTCGACCAATGGATTATGAGTCCACTGCTCTAACCAACTGAGCTACAGGGGCGAATATATAGATGCCTGCTAGAACTACTGCCCAGGAAACGGGCGGTAGTATAGCGTTGCAAAAAATAAAATACCAGTACTAGCTTTGCTGGTCTGCATCCATGAAGCTTCGCAGAGTTTCTGAGCGACTTGGATGGCGTAATTTACGTAATGCCTTGGCCTCGATTTGACGAATACGCTCACGGGTAACATCAAATTGCTTACCTACCTCTTCAAGGGTGTGATCGGTATTCATATCAATACCAAAACGCATTCGCAACACCTTAGCCTCCCTTGCTGTCAAACTCTCCAGCACGGATTGTGTTGTTTCACGTAATCCTTCAAAGGTTGCTGAATGCGATGGAGAAACCATATTTTGATCCTCAATGAAGTCACCTAAGCGGGAGTCTTCATCATCACCAATTGGCGTCTCCATAGAGATTGGCTCTTTAGCAATTTTCAACACTTTACGCACTTTGTCTTCAGGCATCTCCATGCGTTCAGCCAACTCTTCTGGCGTTGCTTCACGACCCATTTCCTGCAGCATTTGACGCATTACACGGTTGAGCTTATTTATCGTCTCAATCATATGTACAGGAATACGAATAGTACGCGCCTGGTCTGCTATAGAGCGGGTAATCGCTTGGCGAATCCACCAGGTAGCATAGGTGGAAAACTTGTAACCACGACGATATTCAAACTTATCTACCGCTTTCATCAGGCCAATGTTGCCTTCCTGAATTAAATCCAAGAACTGTAGGCCACGGTTGGTATATTTTTTGGCAATTGAGATAACGAGGCGAAGATTGGCCTCGACCATCTCTTTCTTCGCCCGGCGAGCTTTCGCCTCACCAATCGACATTTTCCGATTAATCTCTTTGATTTCGGAAATGCTCAGACCAGTTTCAGCTTCAATAGCTTGTAGCTTTTTCTGGGACCGAAGTATTTCATCCTTATGCTCATTCAAAACATCTGAATAAGCGAACCCTTCTAATTGACCCGCTAGCCAGTCGGCATTCGTCTCATTATCAGGAAAGGAGGTGATAAATTCTTTGCGAGGCATATGCGCTTGATTCACGCAGATATCCATAATGACACGCTCATGCCGACGGATACCCTCAATGACACTGCGTAGGTTATTGATAATTAAATCCAACACCTTGCCGACCAATTTCAGCTCACAAAAACGCTCGCCCATCTCTTTACGGAGTGATTCGTATTCTGGATGCCCTTTGGTTTTACCCAAATCAATAGAGAGCTCCATAAAACGGCTGTAGAGCGCGCGGAGGCCCGCCATGTGTTCAGCAACTTCTTCCGGGTCTGGCCCAGTATCAATCTCATCCTCACCTTCTTCATCATCGTCGTCATCGTCGTCATTAGCCGCTGCCGGAGTCGTAGTGTTAATCACCTCGTCCACAGCATTGGGATCGATAATGGCATTGACGAGATCGGTAAGACGCATCTCCTCACTCTCTACTCTAGCGTAATCGCTCAAGAGCATTGAAATAGTACCTGGAAAGGTCGCTAGCGCTCGAGTTACTTGGGCAACACCCTCTTCGATACGCTTGGCAATAACAATTTCGCCTTCACGTGTCAGCAGTTCGACCGCACCCATTTCACGCATATACATACGTACTGGGTCGGTAGTACGTCCCAGTTCAGGATCCACCGTTGCCGCTAATGCGGCAGCCGCTTCTTCTGCTGCATCTTCATCATCAGGGCTATCTGCCGTGATGATAATTGAGTCCGCATCAGGTGCAACTTCATGCACCTCGATACCCATATCATTGATCATATTGATGATATCTTCGACCTGTTCAGGGTCAATATCATCCGGCAGGTGGTCATTTACCTCACGATAAGTAAGGTACCCCTGCTCTTTGCCTTTAGCAATAAGTGATCGAATCCGTGATTGCTGGTCCGCTTCGTTCATATTAACGATTTCCCGAGCCTTAAAAACTTTAGAAATAGCTCATAATTCTATCACAAATTATGCGCACATACATCTTAACGATATTTTAATGTTTACCTTTCAGCGTCACTAGCAAGCTATTCAGCTCTTGCTTCTCTTGCTGAGTAAGCTGACTTTTATTGCAAAGCTCATCGAAGCGCTGCTCGTCGAGCATCGCTCCAAAGCGCGCTATCACGCCATTAAACTCATCTGCGATACCCTCTTCGGGAACCGACAGTGGAGCATTCATTAGCTTGACCAGATGACGCCAATTGTCCTGATCCCGCCAATGCTCAACCAAAGCACCCGGAGAAAGATGGGGGCGCTCTCGCCATAAATCAAGTACGTCGCACAACAAAATCATACCAGGCAGTTGCAGCAATCGCAGGCGATGAGTGTCATTCACCCGTTGCGCGAGCATCGGCACATTGAGCAGTAACAATAAGGCACGCCGCACTAATGAAAGCTGCTGCCACCCCTTACCTTTACCGACGTTTTTTGGCCTAGCTGTTGTAGTAGTAGGCTCTTTTTTACCGCCCAGTAGCACCTCAAGACGAGAGGGTGAGAACTCTGCCAGCTTGGCCAGCTCAACTACCATCATCTCGTGCAATACCCCAGGACGGAGCTTGGCTAGCGGTACACGAGCCAATTCAACTAACTTAGCCCGCCCATCCACGCTGCCTATATCGACCTGTTTCACCAGGACTTCATAAAAAAATGCAGAGAAATTTTGCGCTTGTGTAACACGCGCCTCAAATGCCTGGGTACCTTCGCCACGAACAATCGTATCGGGGTCTTCTCCATCAGGCAAAAACATAAAGCGCAGCTGCAAACCTTCCCGCATCACGGGTAGCGCATTCTCTAAAGCACGCTCTGCTGCTTCCCTTCCAGCACGGTCACCGTCGAAGCAAAAAACAACCTCATCAACAATACGAAACATCCGTTCAAGATGCTCTTGAGTGGTTGCTGTACCCAGCGTCGCAACACAGTTTTTCAAACCATATTGAGAGAGCGCCAGCACATCCATATAGCCCTCAACAACGATTAGATGATCAAGCTTGCGTACGCTTTTACGCGCTTGGTACAAGCCATATAGCTCGCGCCCTTTGTGAAATACTGGCGTCTCTGGTGAATTCAAATACTTGGGCGTGTCATCAGCCAACACCCGACCACCAAAACCAACAACCCGACCACGGGCATCACGAATAGGAAACATCACACGATCGCGGAAACGGTCGTAGCTGCCACCATCCTCTCTCTCTATCAGCAACCCACAGTTAGTCAAATCACGAACTGAAGCCTTGAGTGCTCGGGCAACACTATCCCAGCCTGGGGGGGCATACCCCACCTCAAACTCACCCGCGATTTCACCACTCATTCCACGTTGTTTAAGGTAATCAACCGCCCTAGTACCTTGAGCGTGTTGTCGCAACTGGCTGCGATAAAATTTAACTGCGCGCTCAAGTAATTCATACAACCCTTGATTAGAGGGCTTATGCTCCAGCTCACCTGGCTTGGCCTCTTCACGCGGGACATCAAGCCCCGCTATCGATGCAAGGTCTTCTACTGCTTCGACAAATCCAGCGTGCTCAAACTCCATCAAAAAGCTGAGCGCATTGCCGTGAGCACCACAGCCAAAACAGTGATAAAACTGCTTCTGCTGGCTAACCGTAAATGAGGGGGTTTTTTCGTCGTGAAAAGGGCAGCACGCTGTGAACTCCTTGCCTGCCTTGCGCAAGGAGACTCGCGGGTTGATAATATCAACAATATCAAGCCGCGACAGTAATTCGTCAATGAACGGCTGAGGAATCTTCCCTGCCATGACGCAACTAGCCTTTACGAAAAAGTATTAGGGAAGTAATTATGCGCTTAGACGCTTTTTGATAAGAGAACTTAGCGGCCCCATATCAGCACGACCTTGCAGACGGGGCTTTAACGCCCCCATTACCTTTCCCATATCCTTCATAGATGAAGCACCCGTCTCAGCCAATACTTCATCGAGAATAGCAGCCACTGCATCATCACTGAGTGCTTCTGGTAAAAAAACTTGAATAATAGCAATCTCGGCGTGTTCAATATCGGCTAAATCTTGACGGCCTGCCGCCTCATATTGAGAGATAGATTCCTTGCGCTGTTTAACCATCTTGGTTAACACCTCAAGTACCTGCTCATCATTTAGCTCAATACGCTCATCAACCTCTCGCTGCTTGATTGCGGCATTAACTAGACGAATTACGCCTAAACGCACGCTCTCTTTGGCACGCATTGCGGCCTTCATTGCACCGATTAACTGTTCTTTTAAGCTAACATCACTCATTGCACTGCCCCGCTATCAACGAATTCAAAACCAGAATTAGTACAGGCGTACGCGGCGTGACTGCTCTTTAGTTAGCTTTTTCATGTGACGCTTAACTGCTGCTGCAGCTTTACGCTTACGAACAGCGGTTGGCTTCTCGTAGAACTCACGGCTTCTCAGCTCGCTCAGAACACCGGCTTTCTCACAAGTACGCTTGAAACGACGCAGAGCGACATCAAACGGTTCGTTCTCTTTTACGCGAACAACTGGCATGTAAACTCAATCCTCTATAAGTAATCATTATTCATTTCAGAGGCGCGATTCTAGACAGTTATCAGGTAAAAATCAAAGTTCTTGCGAATATTTGTTTTCGCCGGGACAATATACGGCATGAGAACTCTAGGTATTGAATCATCTTGCGACGAGACCGGCATTGCTATTTATGATGCCGATAAAGGGCTTTTGGCCCATCAAATCTATAGCCAGGTTGAGCTGCACGCCACGTATGGCGGTGTAGTTCCTGAGCTTGCCTCACGGGACCACATCCGCAAAACAGTGCCGTTAATTCGTCAGGTACTACGTGAAGCTGACACGTTACCAGAGCAACTGGGTGGTATTGCTTACACTGCTGGGCCTGGGTTAATGGGGGCTCTGCTTGTCGGTGCAGCGATCGGGCGTAGCCTTGCGTATGCTTGGGAGATACCCGCCGTCGCCATACACCACCTTGAAGGGCACTTATTAGCCCCTATGCTTGATGAGCCACGACCAGCGTTCCCCTTTGTTGCCTTATTGGTCTCTGGCGGACACACTCAACTAATGGAGGTACGCGGCGTCGGCAACTACCAGCTACTCGGCTGCACGCTGGACGATGCTGCAGGTGAAGCTTTTGATAAAACAGCAAAACTTCTCAAGCTTGGCTATCCAGGTGGCCCTAAACTGGCCGAACTAGCACTACGGGGTGACCCGAATCGCTACAAATTCCCCCGCCCCATGACGAATCGCCCCGGCCTGGATTTTAGCTTTAGTGGCTTAAAAACATTTGCCCTCAACACATTACACAAAGAGGGTGATGACCCTCAAACTAAGGCGGATATCGCTCGCGCTTTTGAAGACGCAGTAGCGGACACAATGGTCATCAAATGCCGCCGCGCGATGAAACAAACTCAGCTTAAACGGTTGGTCATTGCGGGCGGGGTCAGTGCAAACCTTCACCTGCGTCAACGCCTGAAAGAGATGGGTGAAAAACTGGGAATCGAGGTTTATTACCCTCGCCAAGAGCTATGTACGGATAATGGTGCAATGATCGCTTATGCGGGTATGCTGCGTTTGCAAGCGGGTGAGCATGAGCCAAACTCATTCTCTGCCCGTCCGCGCTGGCCATTGGATGAACTAAGCCACATTTAAACCCTAAGCAGCGGCGTCAAAGCACCTGAGCTACGATAACGAAGATAGTCGGAAAGAATAGCTCCGTGATCGAACGCCATATTGGAAGGAAAGGCGTCTGGAGTAAAAATGCCAAACGCCGCCGCATCATCCTCTGCTCGAGGCTCACCCTGGGCTGTCGCAATGTACACCGCGCTTACGGTATGCCCTCTACTGTCCCTCTTTGGGTCTGAGTAACAGCCTAACAAACACCTTAGCTTAACCTGCAAGGTCGTCTCTTCCTTAGCTTCGCGCACCGCAGCTTGCTCTAGCGTCTCCCCTACATCGACAAAGCCACCGGGCAGCGCCCAACCAAGGGGCGGGTATTTGCGCTCAATCAAGACGAGCGGAAAACTTTCTCGATCACTCAACTCGATAAGAATATCAACTGTCAACGAAGGTGTTATTGGCCTCATACTCATACTAGCAATAGTGCCGCAAGGCCTAAAAACGCAAGAAAACCCACCACATCTGTCACAGTAGTCATGATCACCCCTCCCGCCAACGCCGGATCAATACTCATGCGCCGTAGAATCAGCGGGATACTCACGCCCGCAATGGCCGCGCACATCATATTAATCAAAATAGCCACCCCGATAATACACCCTAGCAACACATCATCAAACCAGGCTATCGCTACCGCTGCCACCACAAACGCCCAAATAACGCCATTTAGAGACCCTACCGCAAACTCTTTCAGCAACAACCTCTTAGCATTACTATCACCCACTTGGCCAATTGCCATACCTCTAATCACCAGAGTTAAGGTTTGGCTACCGGCAATTCCCCCCATTGATGCGACAACG
>Ga0316204_10006345_pt1 | contig 18290 bp, 16 predicted proteins | sample 6monrhotite_MG_2_FD_205661 | JGI IMG/M metagenome (GOLD analysis project Ga0316204, IMG submission 205661) | Microbial mat bacterial communities from mineral coupon in-situ incubated in ocean water Damariscotta River, Maine, United States -... | ecosystem: Environmental > Aquatic > Marine >... | reverse complement strand
ACTCGAACTGCAAAAAGAGTTGGTATCTACCTATCATGTTTACCCACATAAGGATAGTTTAGTTCTTAAAAGAACATATTGGTTTGAAATGAGGTATTCTAAAAATGAAATATTAGTGCCTCAAACGGAAGAAGAAATTGAAAAAGCTGAATGGGTGTCAAAAGAAGAGATTCAACGGTATAAGAAAGATTCTTACACTAGCTTAAAATCCCTCCTTTCAAGCTATGATTCTCCACGGTAACAGTCCTCAATTTGAGTTTTAAAGTTTTCCATGATCACTCTTCTTTTCACTTTCATAGTTGGAGTCATTTCACCGGTATCAATCCCCCAAATTGAATCAGATAAGATAACTTTCTTGACTCTTTCATATTGGGCGAAGTTTTCATTGTAAAATTCTACTTCTTTCATTATCCGGTTAAGAATTCTTTCTTGTTTGATAATATTCGAATCTGATTCATAGGGGATACTTTTTCTTTTACACCATTCTTGCAAATATTCAAATGCTGGTTGAATAACTGCAGCAGGATGCTTTTCTCCTTCACCTATTACCATGATTTGCTCTATGAAAGAAGATTCCTTCATCTTGTTTTCTAACATTTGTGGAGCAATATACTTTCCACCAGATGTTTTGAACGTTTCTTTTTTCCTTCCTGTAATTTTTAAGAAATCCCCTTCAACCATTTCTCCAATGTCGCCAGTTTTAAACCAGCCATCATCAGTAAATACTTCTTTGGTAGCACTCTCATTCTTATAATAACCCATCATTACATTAGGACCTTTAGCTAGAATTTCACCATCTGAGGCAATTTTGATTTGCACATTGCTTAATGGTTTGCCTACTGTTCCAATTCTAATGCCATCATTAGCAGCTTCATTTACACACAAAACGGGAGAAGTCTCAGTTAGTCCGTAGCCCTCCATTACTGGAATTTGAGCGGCCAAGAAAACTCTAGCCAATCGTGGTTGCAAAGCAGCAGCACCAGAGGCTACAGCTCTTGCTTTTCCACCTAGGGCTTCACGCCATTTGCTGAATATAATTTTATTAGCTAGCTTCAATTGAAATTCATACCAACCACCATTTTTTCCATGAAGCTCATATTTTTGTCCTAAGCCCAGTGCCCAAAAGAATAGAGCTTTTTTAATGCCTGTTAATTCAGATCCTTTAGCTACAATCTTATCATAAACTTTTTCTAAAAGTCTAGGGACTGCAGTAAATACATCCGGATGAACTTCTTTTAAGTTCTCACCAATAGTTTCTAGTGATTCAGCATAATAAATTGATGTGCCCGTATAAATATATAAATAGCAAACCATACGTTCATATACATGGCTAAGTGGCAAAAAGCTTAAGGATTTTGCTTCACTACCTACTGGGAGACGCTCTCTGGAAGCTACCGAATTGCTAACTAGGTTTTTATGAGATAACATAACCCCTTTTGGCCTTCCTGTTGTACCTGAAGTATAAATAAGTGTTGCCAGGTCTTCTTCTGTTACTCCATTTATTATTTCTTCTATCTTCTCTTTATTTTTTCCTTTACCCAAGGTTTTTATCTCGTTCCAATTTTTGCAAGCAGACAGGCTGTCAAAAGAATAGATTTCAGTTAAACTACTCACTTTGGGTTTTACGGATTCAACTTTCCCCAGCAATTCTTCATCTGAAACAACACAAAGTTTGATCTCAGCGTCATTCATAATGTACTCATAATCGTCTTCAGTAATAGTAGGGTAAATAGGTACTGATGTCATTCCAGCCATCAGTATACCCAAATCTGCAATATGCCATTCGGGCCTATTGTTAGCTATTACTGCAACTTTATCTTGAGGGTTAAGACCTAATTCTAAGAGACCAGAAGCAAAAGCTTCAGCTTGGTCTATCATTTCTTGAGTGCTGGTGGTTTCCCAATTCCCATTAACCTTAGCGGCTAAAGCTACTGTTTGTGGATACTCATTTAGTTGATGAAAATGTAAATCAAATATTCTTTTTACCATGGGTACAGATTTATATAGTAAATATAAAACTAAAAAAGAATTTAATTTGGAGGCTAAAATCAAGATGTTATGAAAACAAAAGAACAATGGGTACAAGAGTTGGGATTAATGCCACACCCTGAAGGAGGGTTCTATAAAGAAACATATAGAGCCGAAGATCAGTTAGACTTGAATTCTATATACCCAAGTAGAGATGGAAAGAGAAGCCTTTCAACAGGAATATATTTTCTGTTAGATAGCGAAAATTTCTCTGCCTTCCATAGAATCCAATCTGATGAGATGTGGCATTTTTATGATGGAGACCCATTAATGATCCATATGATAGATGATGAAGGGAATTATTCTAGTCAATCTATCGGCAGAGATATTCGAAATGGCGAAAAATTGCAATATGTTGTGAAAGGAGGAGTTTGGTTTGCTTCAGAAGTTAGTAGAGGAGGAAATTATTCTTTAGTTGGGTGTACTGTTTCATTTGGGTTTGATTTTCAGGATTTTGAATTAGCAGATTATAAATTAATAGAAAGGTTCTCACACCACGAAATGCTTATAAAACGATTAATAAGAAGTAGTTGAAATGTAACTTTACATACTAGACTACGTTTAAAATTGATAAATAGGAATTGTAAAGAACGATTATACTTGTAAAAGGAAGATATATATAAGCTTTTTTTTTACTTTAGTAGTCTGTAGAAAGATATGAGTACATCAAAATCAATTCAACGTAAAAAAGACCTGTTCGGCCTCCCTTTTTATAAAGATCAGTTAGAGTTCTGGGGCCCACTTGGGGCTAGTTTCTCAAATTCTTTTTTGACTATGGGCGAGGCTTTCTTGAAGCAATTTTTTGGGAATAATAATGTAAAGGGTTTAAAACCTATATTTTCCTCATTTGTTGAATTGGTACAAAATGTTTCTGAATATAATGAATTGGAATATTCAGATAATCTTCCTCAGTCGTATGTGAATTTGAAAATTGAAAATCAATTTGTCATAATTCAAACGGCAAATAAATTGAAAGATAAAAGTGTTGGTGAATTAAAGGCTCGTTTGGAAGCTGTTATTTCTTCAACGGATGAAGAAATAAAAAATAAACATAAGGAGACTTTATTGGGAGGAGGTAGTTTAGGGTTTATTATGCTGAAAAAGCTTAAGGATGCTAAATTTGATTATGAAATAAAGGAAGAGGGGGATGATAATAATTGGTTAAGCCTAGAATTGAAAATAAATTATGGAAGCATTACAGATTGAACCATATCTCCAAACGCCAGAGATAAATTTTGATCCTGAAACAGGAGTATTATTCTTATCAGGTAAATCATATCCAGCTGATGCTATTGAATTTTATCAACCTTTAATTGAGTGGGGCAAAGGTTATATCCAAAATCCAGCTACAAATACAGAATTAATTTGTGAGATTGAGTACCTAAATTCAGCTTCACAAAAGCAATTGGTAGAATTAATTATGGCATTTAAGCCACTTTATGACTCAGGAAAGAAGTTTATTGTTAAGTGGAGATATGAAGAGGGAGATGATGATATTCAGTCAGTAGGAGAGTTGATTGAACATGAATTGGAAATTCCATTTCAATACGATGAGGTTCAATTCTAATTCACTGCTCTCTTATAAACCAGTACTCCATCTACATACGTTTCCTCTACTTTTGTTTTTAAAATTTCAGTAGCGTTAATTTCAAGAATATCTTGATTGAGAATAATAAAGTCAGCTGATTTGCCTTTTTCCAGGCTTCCTTTTTCAGTATCCTCAAAATTTGCAATAGCTGGCCAGATTGTCATTCCTTTCAATGCATCTATTCTACTAATGCCATTTTCTTCCTGGAAGCCGACTGGGTTAATATCCTCATAGTTTTTTCGAATTGTAACAGCATAAAAAGTCTTTAAAGGGTCAATATCTTCGATGGGAAAATCAGTCCCTAGAGGTAAAATTTTATTTTGATTCATCAACTCCTTATAGGCATATGCAGTTTTAACTCTAGTTTCACCAAGTCGATCTTTAACCCAATCCATATCAGATATTGCATGAGTTGGTTGCACGGATGGAATGATGGTGTATTGCTGAAATTTTGAAAAGTCATCTGGATGAACAACTTGAGCATGTTCTATTCTCCATCTTTTATCATTTGTTGATTGTAATACACTGGCATAAATGTTTAATAAAAGTCTATTGGCGGCATCGCCAATGCAATGTGTATTCATTTGAAACCCTTTTTCATATAAGATTTTTGCTTCTTCTAGCAGATAATTGCTATCGGTTAGTAGAAGGCCATTGTTGTTAAGGTCATCGTGATAAGGATCGATTAATTTAGCTCCCCTTGATCCTAGGGCTCCATCAGCAAAATACTTGAAAGACCGAATGCTAAGTTTAGGAGTAAGGTATGGGCCAGTCTCTAAGAATTGATTTTTATTCTTTTCATCTGGGATAAGCATTCCATATATTTTCATTTGAAGCTTACCGGAACGTTGAAGGCTATCAATAGTGTTTACCATCTCATTTTCAAGCATTGCATCATCAACTGTTGTTAAACCTTTTGCAAAGCACATTTTTTCAGCTTTCAAGAGAGCCTCTTCCATTCTTTTTGAGCTCATTGAAGGGATAATCTTGGTAACTTCAGTTATGGCATTATCAATTAGAAGTCCAGTTAGTTTGTTCTCCATTTTTTCGAAAATGCCCCCTTCTACAGAACTATTTTCGTTAACTTTAGCTAGGTCCAATGCTTTTTGGTTGGCAATGGCAGCGTGTTGGTCAATTCGTTTTAAAAAAACAGCCCTATTGGGAAAAAGACTATCTAGTTTCTGTTTAGTAGGAAATTCTTTAGTATCCCAATTGTTCTGATCCCATCCATTTCCAATTATCCATTGATCATCATTGTTTTTTGAGAAAGTCAAGGTTCTCTCTAGTACCTCTTCCCAGCTAGCTGTTCCTGTTAGGTCTACTTGGAAAAAAGAATTCCCATACCATAGGAAGTGACAATGGGCATCAATAAACCCAGGGTAGATGGGTCTGTTTTTAGCATCAATTTCTTTCTTTGCATTGTAGCGATTTTTTAATTCGTTATTGGGGCCAAGGTCAATTATTCTTCCATTTTTAATAGCCATTGCTTCTGCAATAGTAAAATTTGCATCTACCGTGTAGACTTTAGCATTGTGTATTAATAAATCAGCTGATTCTGTATAATAACAAGCATTCATAAAAACAAGGGTAATAATTAAGAATAAGTTTGATAAGAGGTGTTTCATCGATTGGAAAATGAATTCTTTAGTTTAGAAAAGTCTACAAAGGTAAAGAGTAGTATTAGATAGAAAGGAAGCAGTGGGCTTTTATACCGAACAATTGCTCCTAAAATAGGTGTACTTAAACCAATGACAGAACTTGATATTAGAATGAACGAAATAGAAAACAATACAATTCGCTTTTCACTAATAGAAATTTTTCTTAGAAAAAAGAAAGGCATTAAAAGCAATATGAAATAGCAGATGTGTTCTAAACTCGCCATCAACGAAAACGGACTTAAGTTAGTTGGGTAAATAGGGCGTAAAAGAACATTATATAACCCTATAGGTAGTGCCGATATAATTGATTTGAAGTCATTAAAAGCTGGCAAATAGATAGCGCTATTAGCTCCTTCGTTTTCTATTAATGTTTTGAATGCAATTTGCTTAGCACTTAATGCTGAAATTATTTTATTTCCAAAAAGAGATAGAATTGTAATTGCTACAGCATGTATACCAACGAAGATATGAACCCAATTCTTATGATGAATAAACTTGCTGAGTATAAAAAAGGATAAGGGTATAAATAGAGAAATAAAGATGTAGCTTTTTAGACTTAAAAGCCCTAATATCCCAATTAGAAGGATAAACACATTTTTGAAGCTAATTTTTTCACCAACTTTTGAAACCCCTATTAGAAAGATACCGAGTACAAAAAGTAGCCAGCCTTCTTTTAAAGGAGCCGAGGCCCAAAATAGAAGTGATGGAACTGCGAAAGAAGCAATGAGGATTAATTTGGGATTTAGTTTTGTTTCCTGTTTAAAAAAGGTAAATAGCCCATAACTCCCAATAAAAGAGATGAAGGCAAAGAATAAGGTATGTAAATGATAATAACCGTCGGATAGATAGTATAATAGGATGTGTATCCTAATCATGGTTCGATTATCATTGATTAAAAAGGTGTTGGATTTGTCCCAGTGCAATGTCTCTTTTAGGAGCTCTCCATTATTAGCATAAGTCCCAAGCAGTAATTTTAATCTATTGTTGATGTCATCTTTTGTAGCTTCAAATAAGTATTGAGCATCATCGAAGTATTTGAAAATGTCAGCATCAGCTCGTTCAGTATAATAATAAGTATAGACCAACCACAAGGAAAAGCCTGCAATAATCTTGAGAAAAAAGGCAATAGAGAACCAAGATTTTGGAATTCCTTCTACTCTAAAAATAGTTGAATACTTAATAAATAGAAAACATACGATGGTAAATAAAATCAAACCAAGCATGTGTTCAAAAGTAGCTGTTATTTTAGTTATTGCTACTCTATATTCGATTTGAATATAAGGAAGTATTGATCAGCTAAATTTGTTGATATTTTTTGTCATTGGAAGTAGCATAAGACGTTTTAAACCTGTCAATTTTTTTACTTTTGCAGCTTATATATTTTACCTCCTGAAAATATGGCAATCACAGAAAGTCAAAGTGCTGTTAGCTTAGAAACTGCCCAGGAATTGGGCTTACTTCCAGAAGAATTTGAGAAGATCAAAGAAATATTAGGAAGAACACCCAATTTTACTGAAGTGAGTATTTATTCTGTAATGTGGTCAGAACATTGCTCATATAAGAATTCAATAAGTTGGTTGAAAAAATTGCCAAAGGAAGGGCCTCATATGCTAGCTGAGGCAGGAGAAGAGAATGCTGGTTTAGTTGATATTGGAGATGGATTAGCCTGTGCCTTTAAAATAGAATCACACAATCACCCTTCAGCATTAGAACCTTATCAAGGAGCAGCTACTGGAGTGGGAGGAATCAATAGAGATATTTTTACCATGGGTGCACGACCAGTTGCCCAGCTGAACTCACTGCGTTTTGGAGACATAAATTTAGATAGGACTAAATGGCTTGTTAAGGGTGTTGTTAAAGGAATTGGAAATTACGGGAACTCATTTGGAATTCCAGTTGTGGGAGGAGAGGTGTTTTTTGATGAATGCTACAATACAAATCCTCTAGTAAATGCTATGTCTGCAGGTATTATGAAAGCAGATAGGATGATTTCAGCAACAAGTTATGGGGTAGGAAACCCTGTATACATTGTTGGCTCGTCAACAGGAAAAGATGGGATACATGGAGCAGCCTTTGCTTCAAAAGATATATCTGAAGATTCAATGGATGATTTACCAGCGGTGCAAGTTGGAGATCCCTTTCAAGAAAAGCTATTGTTAGAGGCCTCATTGGAATTGGCTGAAACAGATGCTATTGTTGGAATGCAAGATATGGGAGCTGCAGGAATTACTTGCTCAACCTCAGAAATGTCTGGTAAGGAAGGGTTTGGAATGACTATCGATTTAGATAAAGTACCATGTCGTCAAGAAGGGATGAAGCCTTTCGAAATTCTACTTTCTGAGTCGCAAGAAAGAATGTTAGTTGTAGTAAAGAAAGGCAGAGAAAAGGAAGTAGAAGATATTTTTGAAAAGTGGGATTTAAATTGTGTCCAAATTGGAGAAGTAATAGAAGGTGGGAGATTGGAATATTATATGAATGGGGAGAAAGTAGCAGATGTTCCAGCAGAATCACTCGTTTTAGGAGGAGGAGCACCAATTTATGAAAGAGAATATTCTGAGCCTGCTTATTATCAAAAGAATAAAGCATTTAATATAGATCAAATAGAAGAGCCTAAAGATTTAAAAGCGGTGGCTAAGTTTTTATGGTCACATCCTAATATTGCATCTAAGAAGTGGGTAATGGAGCAATACGATAGTATGGTAGGCACCATTAATATGAGTACCAATAGACCTACTGATGCTGGTATAGTAAACTTAAAAGGCTTGAAAAAGGCCTTGGCTTTTACAGTTGATTGCAATGCTAGGTATGTATATGCTAACCCTGAAGAAGGTTGTGCAATAGCTGTGGCAGAAGCTGCAAGAAACATTGTTTGTTCTGGAGGAGAGCCTTCAGCAATTACAAATTGTTTGAACTTTGGGAATCCATACAATCCTGAAGTTTATTGGCAGTTTGTCGGAGTTATTAATGGAATGAAAAAATCTTGTGAAAAGTTTAAAACTCCTGTAACGGGAGGGAACGTAAGTTTCTATAACCAAAGTGCTCAAGAAGGAGTAGATGTCCCTGTTTTTCCAACACCTACTATCGGTATGATGGGAATAGTGCCAGATAAAACAAAGGTTACCACATTGGCATTTCAAGAGGAAGGAGACTTGGTTTACCTTATTGGAGAATCTAAAAATGATATTAACTCATCTGAGTATTTGTATGCATATCATAAAGAAAAGAATTCACCAGCACCATATTTTGATTTAGAAGTGGAATTTCAATTGCAAGAAAATATTAAGAAATTAATTTCTGAAGGGTTAATTCAATCTGCTCATGATTGTGCAGATGGAGGTCTGTTTATCACACTGATGGAATCAGGAATGCCTAATGGCTTAGGGTTTGAAATTGAATCAGATGATTCAATCAGAAAAGATGCTTTCTTATTTGGTGAAGCACAAAGTAGAGTTGTCGTTTCTGTTAAAAAGGATAAGCAGTCTGCGTTTGAAGCATTGTTAAAAGATGCTCCTTATGCAATGTTAGGTAAGGTTAGAGGGAAGTCCATGGTGATAGATGGAGAAAACTATGGAGAAATAGTAGCGGCAAAACAAGATTTTGATACTGCTTTAGAGGGGTATTTAAATTAAGTTAGGTTTGAAAGTAATAAGAGTTGTATTTCTTTTATTAATAATTGGGGCTTTTAGTGGTTCTGTAGTAGCGCAAGAGACTGATCAGGTGAATGAAAAGCTGCGTTTCACTGCTGTAGATATCAAAAAACAAAAAGGTAACTTCTATTTTTATTGGGGATATAACAGGACTAATTATGCCAAAAGTGATATTTCCTTGAAAGGGCCTAACTACGATTTTACCTTATCTGATGCAAAGGCTAAAGATTTGCCCAAAGAAATCTCAGCAGAATATTTAGATCCAACACGACTGACTATCCCACAATTTAATTTTAGGGTGGGTTATCATATCAATGATAAATATGCAATTGCTGTAGGTTGGGATCATATGAAATACCAGACTGTGAATGGTAGTAAAACAACTATTTCAGGAACTATTGAGGCTTCAGCTTCGCAGAAATATCAAGGGACATATGATAATGAAGAAGTTGTTATTAACCATTCTGATTTCGTTCAGATGGAACATTCGGATGGGTTTAATGTACTTAATATCAATGTAGAAAGAACTGACTTTTTGTGGTTATCTCAAGATCAGAAATTAGCCTTAGGGCTTATTTCAGGAGTAGGGGCTGGTTTAGCAATGCCATGGACGCATTCTAGAGTTTTTGGTACTGAAAATGATGATAGAATTCACTTTTCTGGATTGGGAGCCCACGCTTATGCGGCCATACAGGGAACCTTTTACAAACGATTTTTTCTGAGAGCTACTTTGCAGGTAGGCTTTGAAAATATGTGGGATATAGCCATTACACCTCAAGGAGATAATTCTGCCCATGCCGAACAAACCATCAAATACCTCGAGCGTTCAGTTGTTTTAGGCTATCAATTTAGGATATTCTAAAACCAAATCTAAGGTTCAACTATCAGGTGAAACTTATGGTCTTGTTTAACCATTATACAACCGGGTAGTAAAGCATCATTACTGATGTAAAGATATTCTAAGTACCGCAAACGACAGACGCTATTAGGGAGAGTTAAGACAGCTCCAGCATGTGTTAATTTTAATTCAATCAAGCCTTCAATATTTCCAATTTCAGAGGGTAGTTTTTCAAGATCATTTTTTCCAATGTATAGAAAAGTAAGATTCTGAAGTTTTCCGATTTCAGGTGGTAGAGATTGCAATCTATTGTTCTCTAAATATAGCATCCCTAAATTATCTAGATTTCCAATTTCAGGAGGAAGTTTTGTTAATCTATTGTAGTCTAATTTTAATACCTCTAAGGAGTCAAGGTTTCCAATTTCTGAAGGGAGGCTGTCTAATTTATTAAAACTTAAAGAGAGTCTTCTCAGGTTTGTTAAGTCTCCAATTTCTTTGGGTAATGTTTTGAGGTTATTCCTACTAAGGATAAGCCTTTCTAGGTTTTTTAATTCACCAATTTCAGCTGGGAGACTTGTTAAATTGTTATTGAATAGGTTTAATTTTTTGAGTTCAGTAAGTGTGCCAATCTCTGGAGGGAGAGTAACAAATGAACCGTTTGAGAGCTTTAATTTTTTAACTTCTTCAGGATTTCTCAGGGCATCTTGCAAATCATAATAGCGGTTACAAGAAGTATTTGAAAGTATCAGTACTATGATTAAGGCACGAAGTAAATTTGTAGAGCAGTTAAACATAAATTGGCTTAACATAAAAATAGTGTTTTAAAGTATTAAAACACTAGAATTATAGGGCATAAATTTTTAAATTCGATGTTTATGAATTCCAGCAATGAATAAAGAAATAGCTCAAGAAAGAATCAATAAGTTGACAGAAGAACTACGTCAACACAATTACAACTATTATCAAAAAGATGCAGCAGTTATAAGTGATTATGACTTTGACATGTTGTTGAAAGAGTTACAAGATTTAGAAGAGTCATTTCCGGAGTTTGCTGCTTCTGATTCACCTACTAAAAGGGTTGGAGGAGAAGTAACAAAGAATTTTGAAACGATCAAACACAAATATCCAATGCTATCGCTTTCTAACAGTTATAGTAGAGAAGAGTTGGTAGATTTTGATGCTAGGGTACAGAAAATCTTAGGAAAGCAAGTAGAGTACACCTGCGAACTAAAATACGATGGAGTAGCCATTGGTATTTCCTATAAAAATGGAAAGATTGAAAGGGCACTTACCAGAGGTGATGGAACTCAAGGTGATGACATTACTACAAATGTAAAAACAATTAGAAGTATCCCTTTGGTTTTGCAAGGAGACTACCCTGATGAGTTTGAAATTAGAGGAGAGATATTTTACCCACTTAGTGTTTTTAGTGCTTTAAACGAAAGTAGGATTGAAGCTGGAGAAGCTGCATTGGCAAACCCTAGAAATGCAGCATCAGGTACTCTTAAAATGCAAGATTCTGCTGTTGTTGCCCAACGGAAGCTAGATTGTTACCTGTATTATGTTTTGGGTGAAAATTTACCGCATGAAAATCACATTGAGAACCTAAAGAAGGCAGCGACTTGGGGATTCAAGGCTCCTTCTGAGGGAAAAAACCTGATAAGAAGATGTAATTCAATTGATGAAATTTTTGACTTCATTGACTTTTGGGATAAAGAGCGATCGAATTTAAATTTTGAAATAGATGGAATTGTAATTAAGGTAAATGATTATCATTTACAGGAGGAGTTGGGGTACACAGCTAAAAGTCCGAGGTGGGCAATTGCCTATAAGTTTAAGGCAGAACAGGAGGAAACTATTTTGAATGAGATTACATACCAAGTTGGCAGAACGGGAGCAATTACACCAGTAGCAAATTTAGAACCTGTTCTCTTAGCTGGAACAACGGTGAAAAGAGCGTCCTTACACAATGCAGATCAGATTGAAAAATTAGACATTAGAGAAGGAGATACTGTACAAGTTGAAAAAGGAGGTGAGATTATACCTAAAGTGGTGGGAGTGAATTTAAGTGTAAGACCTGCAAATTCTCAGGCTACAATTTATAGAAAAACATGTCCAGAATGCGATACAACATTAATTAGAATAGAAGGAGAAGCTCAGCATTATTGTCCAAATGTTTGGGCATGTCCGCCTCAGATAAAGGGAAAAATGGCCCATTTTATTTCTAGAAAGGCAATGGATATTGATGGCTTAGGAGAAGAAACAATCGAGCAATTGTATGATGTAGGTCTTGTTGCCACTGTTGCTGATTTATACGAGTTGAAAGAAGAAGATCTGCTACCACTAGAAAGAATGGCAGAAAAGTCTGTACACAACTTGTTAGAGGGTGTAGAAAAGTCAAAATTAATTCCTTTTCAAAGAGTATTGTTTGCAGTTGGAATTCGATACGTAGGAGAAACTGTTGCTAAAAAACTGGCGAACCATTTTAAGAATTTAGAAAATATAAAAAATGCCTCTTTTGAAGAGCTTATTGCTGCAGATGAAATAGGGGATAAGATTGCTGAAAGTTTAGTCGATTACTTTATGGAAGAAAAGAATGTAGCCTTATTGGATCGTTTGAAAGCTTATGGCTTACAAATGGAAATGGAAGAACAAGAAGATACTTCAATTTCTAATAAGTTAGAAGGACAAACCTTTGTTGTGTCTGGGGTGTTTGAAACCTTTTCCAGAAATGAACTCAAACAAGCTATTGAGGATCATGGAGGTAAAAATGTAGGTTCTATTTCAGCAAAAACGAACTATTTGGTTGCTGGAGATAAGATGGGGCCAGCCAAAAAAGAAAAGGCAGAGAAGTTAGGTGTGAATATAATTTCGGAAGAAGCTTTTGCTAAGCTAATAGCCTAAGCTTATTCATCTACGGCTTCAATTGCAATAATTTCGGGAGCAACTCTCTTAACTGCTTCTTCAACTCCTGCCTTTAGAGTCATTGCTGACATATTGCATGACTGACAAGCGCCTAGTAATTTAACCTTTGCGATGTTGTCCTCTATTCTTAACAACTTAATGTCACCACCATCAGCTTCTAAGAAGGGTCTTAGCTGATCAATAGCACCTTCAATTTTTTCGGTAAGAATTTTATCCTCTAAAGTTTCCATAATTCTATTGCAATGTTACCCTTTTTCAATGATTAAACAGCATTGGCTGTTAATCCAACTTTAGCAGCAATTTTTTCAGCTAATATTTCAAAAGCTTTGGCTTGAGGTGTGTTTTCTTGCAGAACTGCAGGCCTTCCAACATCTCCAGCCTCTCTAATGCTTTGCACAATAGGTATCTCAGCTAGATAGTTAATGCTCATTCTGTCTGCTAAATCCTTAGCGCCGCCTTTTCCAAAAATGTAATATTTGTTTTCAGGTAATTCCTCAGGGGTGAAATAAGCCATATTTTCTACTAAGCCCAATACAGGAACATTGATTTGTGGTAAACTAAACATTCCCAAAGCTTTTCTAACATCTACCAAAGCAATTTCTTGTGGGGTACTAACCACGATTGCTCCTGTCAAAGGAACTTGTTGAACTAAGGTAAGGTGCACATCTCCTGTGCCAGGAGGAAGGTCAACGATCATAAAATCTAGTTCCCCCCAATAAGCATCTTTAAATAATTGGGTAAGTGCTTTGGTGGCCATTGGTCCTCTCCAAACTACAGCTTGGTCGGGAGTAGAGAAAAATCCAATAGAAAGCATTTTAACACCATGACTTTCTACAGGTTTAATGTATTCCTTCCCATCTATCTCAATAGTCTGAGGTTTTTCTTGACTAACATCAAACATGGCAGGAACAGAAGGGCCATAGATATCGGCATCAACCATACCTACTTTGAATCCTTTTTTTGCAAGGCCAGCAGCTAGATTTGCGGCAATAGTAGATTTACCTACACCGCCTTTACCAGAAGCAACAGCGATCACATGCTTTACTTGTGGCAATATCGTTCTATGTTCAGGAGCTCTCTCATGAGCCTTTCCCATAGCTGTGATATTTACTTCTACTTTAATTTCATTCCCCAAAAAACGTTTCAGTTGATGCTCACAAGCCTCTTCCATGCGTTTTCTGTTGTGCATTGCAGGATTTGATATACTTAGGTTAAAACGTATTAGTCCACCCTTGTATTCGATATTTGAAACAAGGTCTAGCGTAATAATATCCTTCTTTAAATCGGGCTCAATTACAAAACTAAGAGCCTCTTGAATCTTCTCAAAAGTTACTTCCATAAGTATACAAAGTTAACAATAGTGTTAGGGATTGGTTTAATCAAATTCCAATTCTTGAGATGGATCCCAAAAGAGCTTAGAAAAATTCTTAATCTGATGATCTACTACTTCAATGCCTTCTTTTTCTAGAAGTTCCTGCATCATAGTTGGAGGCTCAAAATGATGCCTGCCACTCAATAAGCCATTTCTATTTACTACCCTATGGGCAGGAACATATTCTTTTTGTGCATGAGAGGCATTCATGGCCCAACCAACCATTCTAGCTCCACTTTTAGTGCCTAAATAATTTGAAATAGCACCATAGGAAGTTGCCCTTCCTTCTGGAATAAGCCTTACTACTTGGAAAACAGCATCAAAAAAATCTTTGTTTTTTTCGCTGAGCTTGATTGTTTTAGTTGGCATTAGGAGAAAATCTTAAGTAATGGATAGAGTGACCTTTCTCTGTAAATATTTTCTCATAATGAGTTTTGATGGACAAGATTTCTTGCATATCAGCATCCAACTCATTGATGTCGTTTTTATAGAGTTTGTCAGTTGAAAAATGAATGGGGTAGTTATTCTTTTTACACTCTTCCACAGAAAATTCATAAAAGAAATCACTATCCGTTTTTAAATGGACTAAGCCTTCAGCTTTCAAAAATTGTCTATATCTATCAATAAATAGCGGCCCAGTTAAGCGTTTCTTTTCTCTTCTGTCCTTCATTTGAGGATCAGGAAACGTAATCCATATTTCATCGACTTCATTCTCCCCAAAACAAGCTTCAATAAATTCAATGCGAGTTCTTATAAAAGCAACATTAGTAAGATTTTCTTCTTGAGCTGTTTTGGCTCCTCTCCACATTCTAGCACCTTTAATATCTATTCCAATAAAGTTTTTATTGGGAAACTTTTGAGCCATTCCTACACTGTATTCACCCTTACCACAACCCAATTCCAGAACAATAGGATTTTCATTCTTGAAGAATTCAGATCTCCATTTACCTTTCATCGTATAGGAGGTTCTGAATACTTCCTTAAGTTCAGGTTCGAACACATGCGGAAATGTTTTCATTTCCGCGAAATGTTCTAGTTTTCTCTTGCCTGCCATTAATAATCAGAAATAGATTCTCTAAATTAAAACTCAGTATTGGATTATTCAGTATAGCTTAACATCTTATCCAAAGTCTCACGGGAAACAGCATGGTAGTTAGCTCTTGAGTTGTTATAAATAGCAAGAGCTCTTTCATTTCCAGCTTCAGAATTCTGAATAGCCTTATAGATAGGAACCAAGAATTTTCTTCTACCTACTTCAAAAAGGAAATCTTCTGTAGCCTTTTTTACTCCTTCGTAATTGTTAGGAATAACAGAACACATCCAAGCGGATTGTATTTCGGAATTTCCAGAATTGGTAAATCCAAAAGCACCATCTAAATCAATCATTTGATCGTTAGAAAGTTCTTCTGGCAATTGCTGAAGGAAATACAACCACTGTGGCGTCATCCAATTTTCGGTGTTCAATTCAGCAGCTTTAGTTGTACTTTCTTTCCATGCATTCATTTGCTCTTCTACCTTTTGGAATTGAGTTGATTCTACAACTGGGCAATTGTCAGGAAGACCTTCACCAAAAACCCACTTATCAATTGCGATTGTCTTTTTCCATTCTTCGTTCTGATCCAACAGATTGGCATTTAAATAAGATAAGAAACCATCGGTAGTCATTATCTTAAAAGCAAAATGATTGAAATACTCTTTCAAGAAAGCATCCCAATTATCTCTTCCAACAGTTTCTTCAATTAATTTCAACAAGAAGAAGCCTTTGTCATAAGGAATGCTTGTTAAACCATCATCTGGGTTTCTATCTTTTAAATCAACTCTCAATCTCGTGTCAGCAGATCGATCATTAGCATTCATATCTGCTATCTCATCTTTTAAACCTTGAAGAGAAAGTATCGCTAACATATTGGCAAAATCTTCTCCAAAGATTTCTTCCATAATTCTGTTTTCAAAATACACCGTGAAACCTTCGTTCAACCAAATGTCTTCCCAGGTAGCATTGGTCACTAAATTTCCTGACCATGAGTGAGCTAATTCATGTGCAATCAAAGCAGTTAAAGAACGATCTCCAGCAATAATGGTTGGAGTGGCAAAAGTTAATCTTGGGTTTTCCATTCCACCAAAAGGGAAGCTAGGAGGAAGTACAATCACATCGTATTTGCCCCATTTGTATTCTCCGTATAAAGACTCTGCAGTATCAATCATGTTTTGCATGTCAGCAAATTCATAAGCAGCACTTTCAATTACAGAAGGCTCAGCATAAACTCCAGCTTCGCTTCCTAAAGATTGATATTCCAAATCTCCCACAGCAAGAGCCATAAGATAAGAAGGGACTGCTTGGTCCATTTTAAAGTTATAAACTCCACTTTCATTTATTGTAGTTGGGTTAGAGGCACTCATAACTGCCATCATTCCTTTTGGAACAGTAACTTCTGCTTCATAAGTAAAACGAATACCAGGACTGTCCTGACAAGGCAACCAAGTTCTAGCTAATATAGCTTGAGATTGTGTAAATAGAAACGATGATTTTTTGCCTGCAGTTTGTTCAGGATCTAAAAATTGTAAAGCATCTGCCCCTTTAGTAGTTTCATAATCTATGCTAATGGTTTTGGTATTTGCAGAAATAGGAATTGCCAATTCAGTGCCTAATTCCTTACTTCTCTCATGGCTCACATAGCCCAAAGCTCCTTCATGATCATCTCTTCTTACTTCTGATATGTTGAGGTTTCTACTGTCTAAAAAGATAGTATCTACTTGCTTCTTATTGTCAATGGTATAAGTAGCTGTGGCTTTGATGATTTTATCTTCAAAATTTACGGCTGCTATCCAATTCAAGTGTGTTACAACTGCCTCTTCCGCACGAGCAAAACTATGGTGGTCGGTAAAAGTTAATTCCATTTCTTCATTTGTAGGTTTTTCTTCTTGAGTAGCTTCTTGTTTAGCTGTGTTTTGACAAGCAAAGGTCAAGCCTACTAGTAGAATGCTTAAATATTTAATTTGTTTCATTTTGTTCGTTTTTTTGGGATGCCAAATTTAAACAAAGCAGTGGTAGAAAGAAATTAAAAATAGAACAGCTTAAATGTGATGGAAACTGAAAAGGGAGAATGTGAGCTAACGTTCCAGCTATGAAGCATTGTCACGGCTTGGTTGGTTAGACTTTATATCCCTCCAGTTTCCCATTTATATCTCTTGCTATTAATTGTGTCATATTGAGCTGTGAGAAGTTCAATATTTTTTAAGAAAATTGAATCTTGGAAGAATTTATTTAATTCAAAATTTGACTCTACCGTAAATTCTACAATTCGATTGTAATCTTGCATCCCATACCAATCGAAGATATAAATATCTGATGCTTCTTTTGGCAAATTGAGAAGGTTCGAATATTTATTGATTTCCTCATATTCTAGTATTGTAAGTTTAAATCCTTCGTAACCTGTTCCTGAATAATTTGTTTGGGTTAATTTATTTCCTAGGGATTTTCTTACTTCATAGTTAATTATTTGTGTGCTAGCGATTCTTGAGATGTACTGAGTTAAAAGATAAGAATTGAACAACATAAAGAGCCCCCAAAATAGGAGCTTTGGTTTTATCAATTTGAGATAGTTACGTTGATTTAGCTTTTTTATGATGTATTTCGATAATTTGTAAGCAATCGTTGTGTGAATTATAATTTTAGCGATCTCATACTTGTACGTTAGTAATGAAGCGTTGGTCTTAATGAACACTTCATCCATCCATAATACAAGAAGTATTATTAGAAATACAATAGCAATAAAATAATATTTTCTTGTTTTTATTATCAATATTCCTCTTTTGGTGATAAATAACTTGTCAAGTTGAGAATTCTTTACAACGGTTAGGCTATACTGGGGTTTAATTCAATTTAGGTTTTGTTAGCTCCAGTTTCTCATTTTTTTTCTTCACGCAAAATTTTCTCCATTTTACGACCTCTTGCCAATTCATCAATCAGCTTTTCCATACGTCTGCATTGTTTATACAATTCAAACTCATCCTCTATTTCTTCAATTCGATAACCACAAACGACTCCTTTAATTAAGTGTGCGTTAGAATGTATTTTAGCTTTTTGAAAAAATGTTCTAAAGCTTGCTTTTTGATCAATAAGTGCTTGTAAAGCATCTTGATCAAAACCTGTGAACCATTTAATTACTTGATTGAGTTCTTCTTTTGTTCTTCCATTTTTCTCCAATCTATTCAGGTAAAGTGGATAAATGGA
>Ga0316204_10006344_pt1 | contig 18290 bp, 8 predicted proteins | sample 6monrhotite_MG_2_FD_205661 | JGI IMG/M metagenome (GOLD analysis project Ga0316204, IMG submission 205661) | Microbial mat bacterial communities from mineral coupon in-situ incubated in ocean water Damariscotta River, Maine, United States -... | ecosystem: Environmental > Aquatic > Marine >... | reverse complement strand
GGCTCGCCACCAGACTATTTCCGGCATTCATTTGATCGAGTGGCAACTCGTCAGACAGTAAAACGCGGATCGTGTTGTTCGTGGTATCGAGCTCCAGTGCGAAACTGTAATCCGTATCGCCATTGATCGGAACGCTCAGTTCCAGGTCATTGCCTTCACCGGCATAGATGAGCAGCATGCCGTCTTCGATCACGACATTGGTGCCATAAACACTGCCCCCGGTTTCAAACAGCGTTTGAGTGGTCTCGACATCATCCGACGTGGTGAAAGACATTGTGAAAACGATCGCGTCCGTTTCAAGTCCGAGGCGCTCAACGCTGTCGCCGGAATGCCCATCTCCAGCCGAGAAGTCAGCCTCCGCAACATTCGTGTCACGTGTCAGCGTTAGGTCAAACGGTGTCTCGTTCACGTCGCCGACTTGAATCGTAAAGTTTTCAGTCGTGCTCAACCCATCGCTATCCGTCGCCGTGACACTGAGATCGATGCTGTCAATCTCTTCATGGTTCAGGCTAACGCCATCTGCGAGACGAAGGTCGCCATCCACAACTTCAAAGCGATCATCTGAAACGGTATAGGAGATACTATCGCCCGCATCAGGATCAAATGACGTCAAGGTCCCAACCACGGCCCCGGCATCATTCTCTGCAACTATTGCATTGTCGAGCCCCAGTTCGGATGGTGCTTCATTCACATCAATGACGTCGATTGAAAACGTTTCTTCGGTGGTTAGACCACCGCTATCCGTAGCGGTTACTGTCACCTCAATTGAAGCAGCCTCTTCATAGTCGAGGCTGACCCCATCTAATAGGCGAAGGTCACCATCGACGACTTCAAAACGGTCGTCAGAAACGGTGTACGTGACACTATCGCCAGCATCAGGATCAAACGAGCTTAGCGTTCCGATCGCAGCTCCAGCATCATTCTCGGCGACAGAATTACCGTCCAATTCAAGATTGCTCGGACCTTCATTCACGTCGAGTACTTCAATCGTGAACGTTTCTTCTGTGCTGAGGCCGCCACTATCCGTCGCCGTCACGACGACATTTATAGACGCCGCGTCTTCATGATCGAGGCTGACGCCATCAACCAGACGAAGGTCACCATCTACGACTTCAAACCGATCATCTGAAACCGTATAAGATACGCTGTCACCCGCATCCGGATCGAACGAGCTTAGCGTTCCAATGACGGCACCTGCATCGTTCTCTGAAACAGAGCTGCCACCCAGTTCAAGATCGGTCGGACCTTCATTCACGTCCAAGACCTCAATTTCGAATGTCTCTTCGGTGCTAAGACCGCCGCTATCCGTCGCGGTTACAGTCACTTCAATTGAAGCAGCCTCTTCATGGTCGAGGCTCACGCCGTCCACGAGACGAAGGTCGCCATCGACGATCTCAAAACGGTCGTCAGAAACTGTATAAAAAACGCTGTCGCCCGCATCCGGGTCGGACGAGGAAAGCGTTCCGACCACAGCGCCAGCTTCGTTTTCAGAAACTGTACTTCCATCGAGAGACAAATCGCGTGGTCCCTCATTGACGTCGAGCACTTCAACCGTGAATGTCTCTTCTGTGCTGAGCTCGCCACTATCAGTCGCCGTGACAATCACGTCGATGGATGCTGCTTCCTCATGATCCAGACTGACACCGTCGGCGAGACGAAGGCTGCCATCGACAACTTCGAACCGGTCATCAGAAACGGTGTAAGTCACGCTATCGCCAGCGTCTGGGTCGAACGAGGAAAGAGTTCCGACAACAGCTCCGGCATCGTTTTCAGAGATTGCGTTGCCATCAAGCGCCAGATCTGACGGGCTTTCATTTGTGTCCAGCACATCAATCGTAAACGTCTCTTCGATACTCAAACCGCCGCTATCGGTCGCCGTGACAGTGACATCAATGGAGGCCGCATCTTCATGGTCCAGGCTCACGCCATCAACGAGACGAAGCGTACCGTCGACAACTTCAAACCGGTCATCTGACACAGTGTAAGACACACTGTCGTCTGCGTCCGGGTCAAACGACGTCAACGTCCCGACGATGGCGCCAGCATCATTCTCGAGAACCGACGCACCATCGAGGGTCAGCTCGGATGGCGTTTCATTCACATCGACGACATCAATGGAGAATGTTTCTTCCGAGCTCAGACCACCGCTATCAGTCGCGGTTACAGTAACTTCAATTGAAGCAGCTTCTTCATGATTCAGGCTCACCCCATCTACGAGGCGGAGGTCGCCATCGACAACCTCAAACCGATCATCTGAAACCGTATAAGATACGCTGTCACCCGCATCCGGATCGAACGAGCTTAGCGTTCCAATGACGGCACCTGCATCGTTCTCTGAAACAAAGCTACCTTCCAGTTCAAGATCGGTCGGACCTTCATTCACGTCCAAGACCTCAATCGCAAACGTCTCTTCGGTGCTCAATCCGCCGCTATCCGTGGCTGTCACGATAACGTCTATTGACGCTGCTTCTTCGTGATCCAGGCTCACGCCGTCGACAAGTCGGAGGTCGCCGTCGACAACTTCAAAACGGTCATCCGAGACTGAATATGTGATCGTATCGCCTGCATCCGGGTCGAACGAAGACAGAGTTCCGACAATGGCCCCGGCATCATTTTCAGCAACCGAGGCGCCATCCAGAGACAAGTCGCTTGGCGTTTCGTTTACATCCAGCACGTTGATAGTGAACGCCTCTTCGGCACTTAAGCCGCCGCCATCTGTGGCTGTGACGATTACTTCAAATGAAGCGGCATCCTCATGATCCAGGCTAATGCCATCAGCAAGGCGGAGTTGCCCATCGACAATTTCAAATCGGTTGTCAGAAACCGTGTAAGTGACAGTGTCGCCAGCGTCCTGATCAAACGAAGAAAGTGTTCCGATCACCGCTCCGGCATCATTCTCGGAGACCGAATTGCCATCCAGGCTCAGTTCTGTCGGCGCATCATTGATATCAATCAGGTCAACGATGAGGGTCTGAGTTGTGGAGCCACCGTCACCATTAGTCGCCGTAATTGTCACCGCCGTGGAGCCATCGGTTTCGAAGTCGAGGCTCACGCCATCAGCGAGACGCAGGGTTCCATCCGTCACGATGAAGCGATCATCCGATACCGTATATTCAGTACTACCCCCGGTTTCGGCGGCACTCGAAGTCAGCGTGGCGATGAGGGCGCCTTCAACATTTTCGGACAGCTCAACTGTCGTCGTTGATACATCTGCTGTTTTGCGGCTGGCAGCGCCGTCGGCATTTGTTTCTTCGTTTGGTAGGTCAGACTTCAGGAGGTCTGCTTCAGGCATAGTCCCAAAGTGCAGATTGGCCAGCGCCATCTCACCAGAATCGTTCAGCAGACCCGCATCGCCCTCGCCTTCCCAGGCGTCGATTTTTTTCTTTGCAGGGGCGTCGCCATAAACGAAGCTCGGGTCCTGACTCTGGGGTTGATTATCCGCTGACGTCCCGGTTTTATTGTCGGCCACGATTTACCTCATGAATATGCATATCGGGGCCTTATACGCGGTAGTCGCGTATTTAATGGAAATCTGAGAGAACAAATACAACCCAAGGTTTTAATCCTTGGTACACCATTTGAGCGCCGCGCCCGAGTCCCCGAACGCCAATAGTTTCGGTTCTATCGTGCTCTGAAGTGCCGCTTCCGATCCGAAAACGAGGTTAGAAGGATGTGAGGTCTGATTGTTTGACGCACTTATATGCAACTAGCGGTTAAATTTTAACCTTAATTAGAAGATTAAACCCTAAGTGGATTTTCTTAGGCTTCACCCTGAGAAAGATCGACAATTCGCATGCAAGACTCCCCCTCATACAATCCGGGACCCACGGCGTCTGATGCCAGGAATGCCAAATTCACGGCCAAGATCAAACAAAGCGGGCTACCGCTATCTGTTTATATCAGCTCTGCCATCATAAATATTCTAGGCTTGGCTTTGCCGCTGACTATTCTGCATGTTTATGACCGTGTCCTGCCAAACCAGGCATTCAACACGCTCGCCATGCTGGTGATCGGGCTTCTATGTGTTGTTATTCTGGATTCCATGCTGCGGATCGCCCGGGGCGCGATTATGGGATGGCGCGCGGCGTCTTTTGGGCATCGTGAGTCCATGGATGCGATGGCCCGGCTGATGTCCTCGAACGCCGGAAGCGTTCAAAAGACCAAAGCCAGCGCGATCATCTCGCAGCTGCAGGCGCTAACCGATATCGCCGAGTTTCAAGGCAGCACTGCCCGCCTGCTCCTGATCGACATTGTCTGGGTGCCTGTTTTCGCCATCGTCATCACAATCATCGCAGGGCCGTTGATTGCAGTTCCCGTGCTGTTTCTGGTCGGCTTCATTTTCTACATTTCGTTTCAAACCCGTCGCTTGCGTCAGATCATCGACACCAGGGAGCAAGTCGAAGAACGAAAATATGATTTCATGCTGGAGACTCTGCAAACGATGCAGACCGTCAAATCGCACGCCATGGAATCCTTGATGATGCGCCGTTTTGAACGGCTACAATCGTCGAGCAGCCTAGAACTGAAGCACAATGTGTTGGCCTCCCAAACCATCGCACAAGCCGCTGGCCTGTTCGCCATGTTGATGACAATGGGCGTCGTCTTTTTTGGGGCTCTGATGGTGATCGGGAACTCGCTCACAATCGGCGCATTGGCCGCGTGTATGCTGCTTTCGTCTCAAATGATGCAACCGATTATGCGGTCTCTGCAATCTTCAACACAGATCGTACAGAACGCGCATAAACAGTCAGAAGTCGAAAAGCTCTACGCAGAAATTGCCGACCAGCCTGCAACCATGGAAGCGGTAACACGCCATCAACCTGATTTTGCCCCAGCGCCGGTGCGTATACAGCAATTGACAGTGCATGGATCGAACGGACGACCATTATTCGAAAACCTCAATCTTGATATCGAAGCCGGTCAATTTGTCGGGCTGAAAGGCGCGGACGGTAGTGGGCAAAGTGTCTTTCTGCGCAGCATCATGGGCAACCTGACACCCGCACAAGGCCAAATCCTGATCAATGGAGAACCGGTGACACATCAACAGTCGCGGATCTCATATGTCGGTCAGGTTCCGCAATTGTTTCGCGGCACAATCCTCGATAATCTCACTCTGTTTGGCACCTATACAGCAGATGACGCGAAATGGGTCGCCGAACTCACTGGCCTGTCGCCAGAAATCCATCGATTGCCAGATGGGTTCGATACTCAGCTCCTCGGCAGTGCCAACCCAGAACTTTCAACAGCCTTCTCGCAATTGATTTGCATTGCTCGCGCAATTGTTAGCAAACCGTCTGTGCTATTGCTCGACGCGTCCAATAATGGCCTCGATGCAAAGACCGAGACAGCGTTCGCTCAGATGTTGAAGCGGCTTTCAGGCCAAGTGACCATCGTCCTCGCGACGCAGCGCCCATCCCTGCTGCGCGACGCCGACTTGATTTTCGAACTCTCAGATAAAACCGGACGGGTCGTGCCCGCTGCACCGCCATTCGTGCCAGGTGCCGGGCTCCAGGAGAAAGCTTCGTAATGACACACACTCCGACACCTTCTGACATTAGCGCGCCCAATCAGATCGAAGCCTGGCGCTCTCGGATTGCGACAGAGCTCGCGCCCGAAAAGCGCGCTTCCAAAGCTATTCTTGGCGATGATAGTTTGCTGGCGGTTCGACATTTCCTGGACAGCATTGGCTGGCCTGGTTCCGATCGCAGATTTTTTGAGGCGCAGCCCTATCTCGACGCGGTCAGCGAACTGAACGCGCTGCGAACTTTTCTGTTCAAACTCGACTTTACCTCAACCCTCGCGAAAGCTGGCGAAACCGCGCTGCGTCCCGCTTTTCTACCATGCTTTTTGCTGGACGAAACGCACCGCCTGAAAGTGGTTCGCGAGGTTTCATCAGACGGACAGTGCAAGCTGTTCGATCCAGAAACGGGTGATATCCAGACGCGCCCGCAAACCAACTTGCGCGGTACGCTTATCTTCCCGGAACAAGAATCAGATGAGAAGAAACCAAGACAGGGGCGCAAATGGACTCAGATTGCGCTTGAGGCTTTTGGCAAGGATTTGCGGTTGATTTTCGGTGCGAGTTTTCTCGTCAATGTCTTCCTTCTGGCCCTGCCAATCTACATCATGAACGTCTATGACAAAGCGATAGGAACGGGCGCAACTGATATCCTGTTCTGGCTGACGGTCGGGATTGTTTTGATCATTGGCGCCGATCTCGTGCTCAAAATGATCAAGGCCCGTTTGCAAGCTCGGCTTGCCGCGCGCCTCGACCAGCAAGCCAGTACGGCGATTTTCCGGCAGTTGATGTTCCTGCCGCTACCGTTTGTTGAGAATTCTGCAATTGGCGATCAAATGACTCGCATACGGCAAATGGGCGCGTTCAGAGACGCGTTTACCGGTGCTTTAGTCAACGCGGTTTTCGATCTGCCTTTCCTGGTCCTGTTCCTGCTCGCCATCTATCTCGTTGCGGGTCCGCTGGTGCTCATTCCAGTCATCCTGATCGTCCTCTTCGCAGCGCTCGCCGCCTGGTGCGTTCCGGCCAGCAATCGCGCTGTGAGCAAAGTCGGACACGCTCGTATCGCCTTGCAAAACCTGTCGATTGAAATGGTGACAAACCATAGCCAAATTCAGAACCTTGGCTGTCAGTCAGTCTTCCTCGAACAATACCGGGAAACCAGCGCGGAAACCGCATCCGCATCGCACAAGATGCGCCAATTCAACCTCGTCACCGAGACGATTGCGCAGGCATTGGTGACCATTGCCGGCGTCGCGACATTGGCGATTGGCGCGATGATGGCGGCATCGGGCAATCTTAGCATGGGTGCCCTAATCGCTTGTATGGCGCTGGCCTGGAAAGTTCTCAATCCGATTCGCGGCGTGTTCTTGTCCGGCCTCGTTCTGGGTCAGACGATTCAGAGCTTCCAGCAAATCGATCGTCTGATGGGCATCAAAACGGAACGTGACCCCGAAAAAGCGCCGGTTATCACTCAGGAGTTTTCCGGCGAGATCGAATTCGATCGTGTCGCATTCCGATTCAGCAGCAAGCGTCAGCCAGCATTGCGCCAGATCTCGTTCAAAATAGAGCCCGGTGAACTGGTTGCGGTTTGCGGACCAAGCGGGGCCGGCAAAACGACTTTGGTCAAAACGCTTCTCGGCCTGTATCAGCCACAATCGGGTCTGGTCAAAGTTGATGACATCAACCTGCGCCAGATCAATCTCGGTGCCTGGCGACAGAATGTCGGCACCGCGCTGGAAGTCGCAGACTTTTATCATGGTAGCGTAGCGCAGAATATTCGTCTCGCTTGCCCGGAAGCGACGGACGAAGACATCGACGCCATCGCTCGGCGCTTCGGACTCGACGCCTATTATGGCGATACGCTGCCGGATGGCTTGAACACGCAAATGAGCCACCACACAATTGCTGGCTGGCCCGACGCTCTGACCAGCCGTATTTCGCTCTGCCGCGCCTTCATCAAAAAATGTCCGATCCGCATTCTCGACAATCCAGCAGATACACTTGATGCGCAGGGTGAAGCGGCCTTGATTGCCGAACTCCAACGCGGCCGAACGCATGCGACGACGATCATGACCACGCACCGCCCTAGCCTGATGCGACTGGCTGACAAAGTGCTCTGGATCGAAGATGGCATGGTCGTCGGCTTCGACACACCCGATATCATCGTACCAAAATTTTTGACGACTTATACGTCTAATAATGCCGGGCAGTTGGCCCGCGCAGGGAGCAATCAATGACACAGGACAAGCTAGAGACGATCAGCAAACGGACCCGGCTCGCCCTTCCGATTGAACTCGAAGAAGGCCCTGACCCGATCTTCCATCGTGCAATGATCTTTACGATTTCTGCGCTGATCGTGGCGCTTCTGGTCTGGGCCAACTTTGCCAAAGTGCGAGAGCTGTCCGTCGCGGCTGGAGAGATTGTCCCGAGTGCACCGCTTTATGAAATGTCGCATATTGAAGGCGGCATTGTCGAAACCTTGTATGTTGCTGAGGGGCAGACTGTTTCGGCAGGCGATCCGTTATTGAAGCTGCGCCCGGAGACATCGCGCGGCGAGTTACAACAATTGACGGCGCAGAAAGCATCACTTGAAATTGCGGCTGAAAGGCTGGACGCGATCATCGAGAACCGCGCGCCTGATTTCGAAAGATTTGCCCCTATGTGGCACGACCTCGTCGACGAAGAGCAGATCCTGTATACGCAATCCATGGCTGAGCATTGGGCCGGGCGCCGGGCGCTTGAACAGCAGCTACGCGTTGCGACGTCCGAACGCGATACAGCGAGCTCAAACATTGCTTCAAAAGAACAGCAGGCCCTTGCCGCGAAAGAGCAATTCGAGATTCAGGAAACGCTGTTTGCGGAGGAGTTTACCTCTCGTCTGCAATATCTCGATGCCCAATCAAACTGGCTTCGCGCTGAAGACGCTTTGAATGAAGCCCGCTCGCGCGCCGAACAATCTGCTGCTGATGTCTCGCGCGTTGAGTCGGAAGGGCGCAAATTGTGGGCGAGCTTCAGAACCGACGCTTCGAAGCAACGGACCGCCATCGCTGCGGACCTTGCCGAATTGTACCAACCATTACAATCGTTGAGTTTCATCGCCGACAATATGACGGTCACTGCTCCGACAGATGGGCGTATCAAGAAGATCCACATTGCCGGAACTGGAAGTGTGGTTGGCCGCGGCGAAGTATTGTTTGATATCCTGCCAGATGACGCGCCATTAATCGCTGAAGTCCAGGTCCAGCCACAAGACATTGGCAATGTACATGTCGGTCAGGAAACAGAATTGGTCATATCGACATATGACCCCAATCGTTTCGGCAAAGCCAAAGGCGAGATCACATTTGTTTCCCCGGGAACATTTGTAGATGAGACAACAGGTGAGGTCTATTTCCTCGCCCGTGTCAGCTTTGAAGAACCGTCAATCGGCACCGGTCGTTATGTCGGACAGCTGGCGACCGGAATGACGGTTTCAGCCGAAATCGTTACGCGCCGCCGCTCGATCTCGGAATATTTCCTGAAGCCTGTCTCGCGGTCCGTCGATCTCGCTTTCGCAGAATAGTGCAAGCGGTAGGAGATACGTTTAGTCTGGATCCACGACGACATAGTCATCTGTCTCTTTGACGGTTTCCATAACCGGAAACGTAGACGTCTGCGCAATCCCCGGAAGCTCTGACAAGACGTCGCCGAGCAGCTCGCGATACGTGCGCATATTGCGCGTGCGGATCTTGAGCAGGAAGTCATAACCGCCCGACATCATATGACACGACTGAATCTCCGGAATGTTTTGCACCGCATCGCTAAAGGCGTTCAAATGCCGCCGAGTCGTCGATGCGAGTTTCACCTGAACGAAAGTGACATAGTCCTGGCGAATTTTGGCGGCGTCCAAAACGCCTTTATAGCGCCGAATGTACCCATTCGCTTCCAGGCGCCGGAGACGCGTCAAACACGGCGTCTTGCTCAGGCCAACATCTTCGGAAAGCTCACTAATTGAAAGTCGGCCATTCTCTTGCATCGCACGCAATATTCTTCGGTCAGCATTGTCTAATTCTTCTATCATACGAAGGATTGTAGGCCATACACCCTGAATTGTCATGTATTTTAAGTCTAACTCGCGCTGATGACGACCATTTCGAAGACCAAAAGCACTAAACCCATATGGTATAATGCTCCCACACGTGTGGAGCACCATCATGCCGTTCAGCGAAATTATCCAACCAACAGACTTTGCCGACCTGAACGATGCATACCTCCGTGATGAGACCAACCTCGCAAAGTCACTCGCTGAGATGGCCGCACTCTCACCGCCGGATCGGTCGGCCATACAGAGCTCTGCCGCAGACCTCACTCGAACGCTTCTAGAAGATGCAAAACGCCCGTCTGCCGTCGATGCTTTTCTAAACGAATACACGCTCTCTTCGGAAGAAGGCGTTCTCCTGATGCGCCTGGCGGAATCCCTTGTTCGGACACCGGACAGCACTACAGCGGGCTATCTCTTACGAGACAAGCTCATCGCGGGCACCTGGCTGCCGCATCTCTCTGCCCGGCATGGCCTGGTTAAGCTTGGCACACTTGGGCTCAGCGCATCTAAAGCCTGGTGTCAGGTCAGCGGCGGCGTTGCAGCCCGCAATGTTCTTTCGAAACTCGGCGACAGTGTGATGCTCCGCGCAGTGCGTCGTGCGATCTCCCTCCTTGGCCGCCATTTCGTGCTCGGAACATCGATGGAACGCGCCACCAGGCGCGCCCGCGATCTGTCAGATTATGGCGCGACTTATTCCTACGATATGCTCGGCGAAGCGGCGATGACTGACGCTGATGCAGAGCGCTACTTTGCCGCGTATAAACGCGCGTTACAGCACCTGGCCGAGACCTCTGATCGCAGACAAAATCTGCACCGCTCCCCCGCCCTTTCGGTTAAACTGTCAGCGCTTCATCCGCGTTATGAATATGCCCAGCGCGCTTCTTGCGTTGCCGCGCTCACCGCGCGCATTCTTGAATTATGCGCGATCGCTAAGGCCGCAAATATCGGCCTGACAATAGACGCCGAAGAAGCAGACCGATTGGAAGTATCTCTACTTGTGATCGAGACAGTGATCGCGTCTGATTCAATTCGAGACTGGGCCGGATTTGGACTTGCCGTTCAAGCCTATCAGCGCCGCGCCATCCCAGTCGTCGAAAGGATCGCTCAGACAACGCGACGTCATCAGCAACAGGTCACCGTTCGACTGGTCAAAGGCGCCTACTGGGACAGCGAAATTAAACGAGCCCAAGAGTTAGGGCTCAGCAGCTATCCGGTGTTCACGCGTAAAGAACATGCCGACATTTCCTATCTGGCATGCGCGCGCCAATTGCTTGCCCATCGCGACTGGATCTATCCGCAATTTGCAACGCATAATGCACATACGGCCGCAGCGATTGCCCATATGGCCGGCGACAGGCGCGACCTGGAATTCCAACGCCTGCATGGCATGAGCGATGGCTTGCACCGGCGTCTGGCACAGCGGCATGGGTTTGCCACCAGAACTTATGCCCCGGTCGGTCGACACAAGGATTTGCTACCATATCTCGTCCGCCGTTTGCTCGAGAATGGCGCCAATTCCTCATTCGTAAACCAGCTATCTGAAACAGACAGCAATATCGCTGAGCTGATCCAGGACCCCATCGAAGCCGGCGCTCGTCACGGATTCTCTCCGCATCCAGCGATCGAGAACCCGCGCGCGCGGGCCGGTGAATCGCGGCGCGCAGCAGCGGGTGAGGACATGACGCAGGCAACCGTGGTATCTTCGCTTGAGCAAATTCCCGTGCCTTGCGCTGAAGAACCCGCAGCATCTGACACGCAGCAAGTCTTCAGTCCGATTGACCGCGATCGCTTGCTGGGGGCAATTCTGACAAGCAAAGCCGCCGATGTCAGCTTAGCGATCGATGCTTGCAACAATAGCACGTGGCCCGCGACGTCCGTGACAGAACGTTCCGATACGCTGCGCCGAGCCGCTAACCTGCTGGAACGAGACCGCATCGACCTGATGACTGTATGCGTTCACGAAGCGGGTAAATCCTGGCCCGACGCGGAAGCAGAGCTGCGTGAAGCCGTCGACTTTTTGCGATATTATGCTGATCAGGCTGAACGTTCAGAAATCGCCACACAGCCGCCGCTAGGTATAGTTGCTTGCATCAGTCCATGGAATTTTCCGCTGGCAATCTTCCTTGGTCAAGTCAGCGCCGCGCTCAGCGTCGGCAATACAGTCATCGCCAAACCGGCAGAGCAAACACCTCTTATCGCTATCGAAACTATGCGGCGCCTTTACGAAGCGGGCCTTCCCGCCGATGCCTTGCACCTGGTATTGGGTGATGGAAAGATCGGCGCTCACCTTGTTGCGCAGCCAGACATTCAAGCGGTTTGCTTCACAGGATCAACTCCTACAGCCAAGCGTATTGCCAAGTCACTCGCAGAAACGAAGCGCGGCGACATCCCGCTGATCGCTGAAACAGGCGGCATCAATGCGATGCTGATCGACTCGACAGCTCTGCTCGAGCAAGCCGTTCGGGACGTCATCGCCTCAGCCTTTCAGAGCGCCGGACAACGCTGCTCCGCGTGTCGTCTGGTCTGTGTTCAGGACGATATCGCGGATGCCTTCATAACCATGCTATCGGGCGCGATGCAGCGCCTGCACACCGGCGATCCATCGCAATTATCGACCGATCTCGGACCGATCATTGACGAGACGTCGCGCGACCGGATCGTCGCGCACGTCGCTGATTTTCGGCAGCGTTTCGCTGTCATTGGCGAAGCCCCGCCGCCTGACATGCATTCGGGGCCCTATGTTGCGCCCATAGCGTTTGAGATCAATGCGGTTTCGGATCTGACGGAGGAAGTGTTCGGTCCGGTTCTTCACCTCGTTCGATTTCGAAAGGATGCGTTTGAAAAAACCGTTGAGGAGAGCAATCACCTCGGGTTTGGCCTAACCATGGGTCTGCATACGCGGATTGATGCTCGTGTGGTCAAGACGGCGCAGCAGGCCAAAGTCGGCAACCTCTATATCAACAGAAACCAGATCGGCGCAGTGGTTGGCGAACAGCCGTTTGGCGGAGAAGGTCTGTCGGGCACAGGGCCAAAAGCAGGCGGTCCAGGCTATTTGAAACGCCTGTGCAAACCGTCCAGGGATGAGGCGCGCTCAGATCTTCCGGCGCCGACGCTCCTTCCTGCGCCGACTGGCGAAACCAACACGCTGAGCTATGCACCGCGCGGGCTTTTGCTATGTCTCGGCGGCGATCAGAACTCCGATTTGGAGATGCAGCTGGCGCGCGTGCGTGCCACTGGCAATACGCCCCTCTCGCTCAGCGATAAGTCCCTCGCATCAGCGATTGAGAATCCGGCTTTGAACGGCGTGGTCGCGGATGGGAAAATCCGGGCTTTGGCCGCCGCGCTCCTCGCTGAGCGTCGCGGCGCGATCATTCCTTTGCTGTCGGCGAGCGACGAACCTGAGCGGTTTTGTCTGGAACGTGTTGTTACAATCGACACCACGGCAGCGGGCGGAAACGCATCCTTGCTGGCGCAAATCTAAGCCAGCGTCTGAGCGAGCGCCTTGCGCCATCCCGAGATCAAGCGTGCCCGGTGATCTGCCGGCATATTCGGTTCAAACCGCTGCCCCGGCGCCGCCCGAGCGGCCCAGTCATTCTCTGTCACCCAGCCAAGTTGAATGCCGGCCAACGCAGCCGCCCCAAGGGCCGTCATCTCCATGAAATCCGGGCGTTCGACGGGGCGATCACAAATGTCCGCGATAAACTGCATCAGCCAGTCATTCGCCGCCATGCCGCCATCGACGCGAAGCAGACCAACATCCGCCCCGTCGGCTTCAAAAGCCTCAAGCAAATCGTGCGTCTGATACGCCGCGGCTTCGAGTCCAGCACGGACGATATGGTCAGCGCCCGCAGCCCGCGTCAGTCCAGTGATGGTTCCGCGTGCATTTGCGTTCCAATGCGGCGCGCCAAGCCCGGTAAAGGCAGGCACGAGATAGACACCCGCATTGTCGGACAATGCAGCCGCGCGCGCTTCGCTTTCCGATGCATCTGATATCAAGCCCAAATCATCGCGCAGCCATTGAATAACTGTGCCTGCATTAAAGATCGCGCCTTCAAGCGCGTAGGCTGAGCTACCGCCATAATGGCCATAGCCGAGTGTCCCGAGCAAACGATTGGTCGAGCGCGGTTGTTTTTGTCCAGTATTGGCGACCAGAAATGCGCCTGTTCCATATGTGATCTTCGCGGTTCCCGGAGATAGACAACCCTGCCCGACCAAGGCCGCTTGCTGATCACCAATCGCAGAAAGAATGGGTAAAGCCTGTCCGAACAAATCCGCATCACATTCGCCAAACCGCGCTCCGCTCGGCAGAACGTCCGGCAGCAAGTTCGCCGGAACGTCAAAGAGCGACAGCATATCCTCGGACCAGGCGCGATCTTCTGAGAGGCTGAGAGGATATAGCAAAGTCCGCGACGCATTGGTCATGTCGGTCGCATGGACGCGGCCGCTCGTCAGGCGCCAGATCAAATATGAATCGACTGTGCCGAAGGCCAGTTTGCCAGCATTTGCGAGATCGCGCGCGCCAGCCGTATGATCCAGCAACCAACCAATCTTTGTTCCTGAAAAATACGGATCAATCAACAATCCTGTTTCTGACTGCACGGCCGGTTCGTGGTCTGCAGCCTTCAGTTCTTCGCACTGTCCAGCCGTTCGCCGATCTTGCCAGACGATTGCCGGAGCGATCGGAAGGCCGGTTTCCCGGTTCCAGACCAAAGTTGTTTCACGCTGATTGGTGATGCCAATCCCGGCGATATGCTCGACACCGCCAGCTTTCGCGATCGCCTCGCGGCAGACTTGCAGCGTCTTGTCCCAGATCTCGGCGCCATCCTGTTCAACCCAGCCATCATTCGGATAGGACAGGCCGACTTCCATTTGCGCCTGGGCGACAGCTGCGAATTCGCGATCAAAGACAATTGCGCGAGTCGAAGAGGTGCCCTCGTCGATGACCAAAATGAGATCTGCGTTCGCCATTCTCTTCTCCCGCTGAATATATCTGAAATGAGCTTTAACGCGTTTGTTCACAGCGTTTCAACACTGTTTCGTCGCCAAGTATGTTTGAAATCGAACAGATATTAGTCGTTTACGAACATGGGGAAATTGACTAAGCGGAGCATCAAGAAACAAGGCCTGGTGAAGTGTACGATATCCTGATCATTGGCGGCGGCATTAATGGCGCAGGTATTGCTCGCGACGCAGCAGGGCGCGGCCTAAAAGTCCTACTCTGCGAGAAAGACGATCTGGCATCGCACACCTCATCAGCCAGCACCAAACTAATCCATGGCGGCCTGCGCTATCTCGAGCATTATGATTTCGCGCTGGTTCGCAAGGCGTTGATGGAGCGCGAAGTTCTGCTCAAAGCGGCGCCGCATATTATCTGGCCTCTCCGATTTGTTTTGCCTCATCACAAAGAACTACGCCCGAGTTGGCTGATCCGTCTCGGTCTGTTCTTCTATGATCATCTTGGCGGTCGCAAACTCCTGCCGGCCACCAAAACCCTGACTCGCAAGAATAGCGACGTGTTCGCGCCCCTGCACCCGCATTTCACTAAAGGCTTTGAATATTCAGATTGCTGGGTCGAAGACTCGCGGCTGGTCGTCCTCAACGCCATGGATGCCGCTGAACGCGGCGCGACGATCATGACTCAAACAGAGTGTATCGGTCTGGATGCAAACGGTGAGGATTGGACCGCAACGCTGCGCAAACAAGACGGCACCGAAAGTTCGGCAAAGACCAAAGTCGTGATCAATGCTGCTGGCCCGTGGGTTGATCATATCGTTGGGCAAATCGAATCGCGCACGAACACGCAGAATGTCCGCCTCGTCAAAGGCAGCCATATCATCGTCCCAAAGATGTTTGAGGACGAACGCAGCTTCATCTTCCAGGCCGGCGATGGGCGGGTGATCTTCGCGATCCCATATGAAGATCGCCGGTTTACGCTGATTGGCACAACTGACTTGCCGTTCGAGGGTGACCTCGATGCCGTCAAAGCATCGGATGATGAAATCCAGTATCTCTGCGACGTCTCAAACGCGTATTTCACGCAGACGATTACCCCGGATGATGTGGTCTCGACTTATTCTGGCGTGCGCCCCTTGTTTGACGATCAGGCCAAAGATGCCTCTTCGGTAACCCGCGACTATGTCTTGAAGATGCAGCGGCGCGGTGACGCGGCGATGTTGTCTGTAATTGGCGGCAAGATCACCACATATCGCAAGCTCGCCGAAGACGCTCTGAAGCATCTGAAACCGCATTTCCCCGACGCCCAGACGCAATGGACCGAAACCCCCGCACTGCCCGGAGGCGATATCGAGGGCGCCGATTTCAACGCATTCGAAGCGCGCTGCGCCGCAAAGCACCCCTGGCTCGACGCGGCAACACTGCACCGCCTGGCACGCACTTATGGAACCCGCATCGAACGTGTCCTGAATGGTGCCCAGGGCATTTCAGAGCTCGGCTATCATTTTGGTCATGGGCTCTATCAAAATGAAGTCGACTATCTTATCGACCAGGAATTCGCACGCACAGCCGAAGATATTCTGACACGCCGCACAAAGCTCGGTCTTTATCTCAGCACCGAACAAAAACAAACGCTGCGCCAAAAGATCGAGGAAATACAGGCATGAACATGCTCCAGGTTGGAATCTTCGTCTTCATTACGGCCGCCATTGGGTTCCTCACTTATCTGAACTGCCGCAATGCACCGTCAGGAGATCGCGGGTCCGATCATGACTATTTCCTGGCGAATGGCGGGCTGAGTTGGTATTTTGTCGCCGGTTCGATCACACTGACCAATCTCTCGACGGATCAGCTGGTTGGCATGAATGGCAATCAGATGTTGCTACTAGCCTGGTGGGAGCTGGCGGCAGTCGTTGGCCTGCTGATTCTGGCTTATGTATTCATCCCTATTTATTATCGCAACAAATGCACGACCACGACCGAACTGCTTCAGCGCAAATATGACAATAAGCATATTCGCGCGGTGATTTCAGTTCTGTTCCTGCTCGGCAATCTCTTCATTTTTCTACCCGCTATTCTTTATGGTGGCTCGCTCTTTCTGAAGTCGACCACAGGCGCGGATTTTTCAGCTCTGTTCGGGGAGCGTCTATTCGTCGGATCCCCTGTGGAAGTTGATTCAACCATCTTCATTATGGCAATCACATTCGCCATTGTGGGCGCTCTATATGCGATTTTGGGCGGCCTGCGCGCGGTTGCGGTCTCAGACACGTATAGCGGTATATTGATCCTATCATTGGCAGTCCTCGTCGTGATCCTGGCGCTCAATGCTATCAATTGGGACTTTTCCGGCGTTCCGGCCGAGCGCATGAACATGTTTATCGGTAATGAGCTCGAGGATGGCAGCGAGACGCCTATTCCGTGGCATACCCTTCTGACCGGCATGATCTTCATTCAGATTTTCTACTGGAGCACCAATCAGACAATCACCCAACGCGCGATGGCATCGCCGAGCGTAGAAGAAGCTCGCAAAGGCATCCTCGCTGCCGCGGGCATCCGACTGCTCATCGTGCCGGTAATTGCTGTGGTGCCAGGTGTTGTCGCGTACAAGTTATACGGCGATGTTGGCGATGCCGCGTATGGCATGATTGTCGGCGATATCTTGCCGCCCATCCTGTCGGGCGCGTTCGCTGCCGCTATCGCTGCTGCCGTGCTGACCACGTTCAATTCGATCCTCAATGCCTCGGCGGCACTTTATGTCTGTGACTTGCATGAGTCTTATGTTGATGAAGCCCGCGATGTCCCCAAACTCAGTATGTATGTCTCCATTTCGATGACAGTTCTGGCGATCATTCTGGTGCCGATCTTTGCCTCGCAAGAAAGCATCATCAACACTGTGCAACAGCTATATGGCTTGCTTTCCATGCCAATCCTGTCCGCCTTTATCGTTGGACTGGCATTCCGAAATGTCAGCGCCTGGGCGGCAATTCTGGGCGTCGTTACAGGCGTCCTCGTCTATGCGATTTTCAGTTTCCAGCTCTATCGCCTGATCGGCATTTCGCCAGAGCAAGGCCTCGGTGCAACTCTCGCGAGCGTGCACTATATCCACTATATGTTTGTCACACTGGTGGTCTGTATCGGTACAGCGCTGCTCTCCAATCTGGTGATTTTCGGTCGCAAAGCCGAACTCTCGATTTGGCAGGCGTCGCAAGCGACGTCGGCATAAACGGGTCGTTTAATCGTCATCCGCTATGTGAAGGCCGATCTCAGACTCACGGATCGCTTGCATAAAGGCCTCTGGCGGCACCTGGTCGGTGAACAAATGATCGACATCGGCATACTCGCCGAGCCGGACCATGGCGCGGCGTCCGAACTTGGCATGATCGGCGACGAGAAACACTTCTCGTGAGTTTTGAATGATCGCCTGCGCGGCGCGGATTTCCTGATAATCAAAGTCGAGCAGCGAGCCGTCCTCATCAATACCGCTAATCCCGATCACGCCAATGTCGAGGCGAAATTGATTTAGAAATTCCGTCGTCGCCTCGCCAACAATTCCGCCATCGGATTGGCGAACAAACCCGCCAGCAATCATCACGTCAGAGCCATCGGACTCGCGCATCATGTTGGCGATATTGATATTATTGGTGACGATCCGCAAATCTGTCCGGCCAACAAGTTCCGCAGCCAGCGCCTCTGTCGTGGTGCCGATGTTCAGGAACAGTGACGCCCCATCCGGAATGC